>Ga0209341_10000637_pt1 | contig 36151 bp, 43 predicted proteins | sample RifCSP13_2_FD_184020 | JGI IMG/M metagenome (GOLD analysis project Ga0209341, IMG submission 184020) | Soil microbial communities from Rifle, Colorado - Rifle CSP2_sed 13_2 (SPAdes) (version 2) | ecosystem: Environmental > Terrestrial > Deep subsurface > Rock core/Sediment | place: Rifle...
CAAGGCCGGGATCGAGAAGGCGATCGGCGAGGACACGAGCCTCGCCGCGTACCTCGCGAGCATGGGGAACGGGAACAACATCCTCCACCTCGGGAACCTTCGGGAGCTCCTCGGGAAGGGGCTCCGGGAGATGAAGGCGCAGGGCTGGATCAAGGACAAGCACGAGCGGGAGTTCATCGTCGCGCTCGAGCGGCACATCCATACCGCCCAGCGGACGGCGCCGCGACCGGGGACGTAGACTCCGGAGACTGGCCGCGGCCGGACGAGACCCTCCTCCCCGCCGGTCTCCGTGCGTGAGGGTGAGCACGCAGGAGCAGGCGGAGAAGGGGTGGAGCATCGAGGGGCAGATCACGGAGCTGTACAAGTTCTGCGACGCCCGCGAGGACTGGAAGGTGCGGTGGGTCCTCAAGGACCCGGGGTACACGGCCGCGAACCTCGACCGGCCGGGCATGTATCGGCACCTCGGGCTCGCGCAGGGAGGGGCGGCTCGACGTCGTCGTTGTGGGGAGGTACGACCGCCGCGAGGCGCGTGAAGATGGGGATGCGGCCGCGGTCGGGATGACAGAGAGCGTTCGAGGGTTGTGGCAAGCCTTGAAAAGGGAGGGGAGCCTTGGTTTCCCGATGCGCCGCGTTCTCTTGGCGGTGCTCGTCCTCGTCGCCCTCGTCGCGCCCGCCCGCGGGGAGCACATCGACCTGACGGGCCTCGAGCGGCAGGTCGGGCAAGACCTGATCGCTGCGGTCACGGAGCCCACGTTCAACGACACGGAGTACGTGGGCGACACGGACCTCGTGATCGGCGTCGCGGACGGGGGCACGGGGGAGGCGACCGCGTATCCCCTGAAGGTGCTCGTGTGGCACGAGATCGTCAACGACGTCGTCGCCGGAACGCCGATCGCCGTCACGGTCTGCCCGCTGTGCCGAAGCGGGATTGTCTACGAGCGGCCCACGACGGATGGCGAGCCGCTCGTGTTCCGCGTCTCGGGCTACCTGTACCGGAACAACCTGGTGATGTACGACGTGCAGACGTCTTCCCTTTGGCCGCAGATCCTCGGGGAGGCAATCAACGGGACGCACCACGGCACACGCCTGCGGGGCGTCGCCGCCACGACGGAGACGTGGCTCGAGTGGAGGGGCGCGCACCCGAACACGCGCGTGATCGCCCGACCGAACCCACCCGTGTGCTTCCCGGACGGGACGTGCATCGACGGCGGGATCGACTACGAGGTCGACCCGTACGAGGGATACTACGCGAGCGACCGGACGTTCCGGGATCGGGTGTACGTGGACACCCGGCTCCACCCGAAGGCACTCGTCTTCGGCTTGGAGCAAAACGGCGAAGCCGTGGCGTACCCGTTCGTCGCCCTTGAGGCGTCGCACGCGATCAACGACCATGTGGGCGGCACCCCGGTCGTGGTGACGTACCACAACGGGAGCGCGCAGGCGTTCGTCCGCGGGGACCGCACGTTCGCGTGGCGGGAGCACCGGACGATGACGGACGGCTCCGGGCGGGAGTTCGACATGGTGACCGGCGAGGGGACGTCCGACCGCCTCGCGAAGATGGACGGCGTCGTCGCGTTTTGGTTCGCGTGGAAGGACCACTATCCCGCGACCTTCGTCCACGGCATCGACTGGCCGAAACCGTTCGACATGGCGCCGTTCGTCATCGCCGGCGTGGCGGCGGCGGTCGCGGTGTCCGGCCTCGTCCTCTGGCGGCGTCGCGGGAGGCGCAAGGTGACCGAGCCGCCATCGGAATAGTACACTTTAGCGCCGCGACCTTCGACGAGGCGACGATGATCTGGTACGTCGTGGCCGGCGTTCATGTGTCGGACGCGTGCGACAAGCCCGAAGACGCCGGGTTCACGCACTTCCACCGCAAGAGCAGCCCGAACTGGGATGCGGGCCACGGCGGTGCCCCCGGCGTCGAAGGATATTGGCTGAAGCACATCGCGGTATCCGAGTTCGACATGCCGTGGGGTCATGTGCTGCCGGGCGTGGACTGCAATTTCATGCCGACCCCGATCACCGGATGCCCATGAGCCGGCCGCGGGCCCTGCTCGCCGCCGCCGTGCTCCTCGTCGCGACCCTCCCCCTCCCCTCTCTGGCCGCGGGGGACGTCGTCGAAATCCAGCTAACGGACGGTCTCCGGTTCGACTCGGCGGACGTCACCGTGGTCGTGAACACGACCGTGCGATGGCGGAACACCGGGGCCGTCGCGTGGCATACGGTTACGGCGGACGAGGACGGTCTGCCAGCAGGCGCGCCGTTCTTCGACTCGAGTGGCTCCGCGAACGAGACCGAGGCGCGACAGGCTCCACCGGAAGGATTTCTCCGTCCGGGCGAAACGTTCGAGGCCACCTTCTCGGTCCCGGGCGACCATCCGTACTTCTGCGTCCCGCACGAGGGCGCAGCCATGATGGGCATCATAAAAGTCGTGGAACACCTACCGGAGCCTCCGGCCTCGGATTCCACCGGTCTCCTGCTCGCGGTCATCTCTGTCGGGATCGCCGCCGCCGTCGCCTACGTGATTGTGCGTCGCTACAGCCGGTAACGCGCTCCGCGGTCTTGTCGCGAAACCCTAGAGCTCGAAGGCGACCGAAAGGCTCAAGCTAGTTCCAATGGGCTCGACCGGATTCGAACCGGTGACCTTCTCCGTGTCAGGGAGATGTCATAGCCACTAGACCACGAGCCCGCGGGAGTCCCGAAGGGAGGCCCCGCCATAAGGCTTGCGGGCCTACGTCTCCTCCTTGTGGATCGGGCACGGGCGCCCCGCCTTGCAGAACCGGCACTTCTTCCGCTCCGGCGCGGTGGGCATCGGCTTGACCATGCGGCCGTACTTCCGGCGGGGCACGCGGATGGGAACGCCCGAGCTTGCTTAAGGTCGCGGTCATCCGGTGTGGCCAGCGACGCCGCACGCCGAACGCAGGGCCAGACGATCTTGGTCGTCAGCCGACGACGATCGTCTTCGCGTTTACGAACTCGCGGATTCCGTGGGGGCCGAGTTCGCGCCCGAATCCCGACGCTTTCACGCCGCCAAACGGGAGACGCGGGTCCGACGCGACGCGTCGGTTGACGAACACCATGCCCGCCTCGATCTCCGCCGCCAAACGCTGGGCCTTCTCCGGGTCCGACGTCCACACGCTCGCGCCGAGCCCGTACTTCGTGTCGTTCGCGATCCGTACGGCCTCCCGCACGTCCCCTGCGCGGACGACCGCCGCCACGGGACCGAACACCTCCTCCTCGTACGCGGGCATGCCCGCGCGGACGCCGCCGAGGACCGTCGGCTCGTAGAACGCCCCGGGCCCCGGGATCGGTGTCCCGCCGACCGTGGCCGTCGCCCCCTTCGCGACGGACTCCCGCACCTGGCGGTGGAGCTCGTCCCGCAGGTCGTGGCGTGCGATCGGGCCGACCTCGGTCTCCTCGTTCATCGGGTCCCCGACCTTCAGCGCCGCCATCGAGCGCGAAAACGCGTCGAGGAAGACGTCGTAGACCGGCGCCTCGACAATGAACCGCTTCGCCGCGATGCAGCTCTGTCCGGAGTTCACGCACCGCGCCAGCGCCGCGGCCTGCGCCGCCATCCCGACGTCGGCGTCTGCGAGGACCACGAACGGGTCGGAGCCGCCGAGCTCGAGGACGACCTTCTTGAGGACGGAGCCGGAGACCTCTGCCACGGAGGCGCCCGCCGTCTCGCTCCCCGTGAGGGACGTCGCCCGGACCCGCGGGTCCCGGACGATCGAGGCGACCCCGCCGCTCCCGAGGACGAGGGTCTGGAACACGCCGTCCGGGAAGCCCGCCTCCTGGAACACCGCCTGGATCTCGAGCGCGCACCGCGTGACGTTGCTCGCGTGCTTCAGGAGCCCGACGTTCCCCGCCATGAGCGCGGGCGCCGCGAACCGGAAGACCTGCCAGAAGGGGAAGTTCCACGGCATCACCGCCAAGACGGGGCCGAGGGGCTGGTACCGCACGAAGGACCGCTTCGCGTCCGTCGCGATCGCCTCGTCCGCGAGGAACCCCTCGGCGGCGTCCGCGAAGAACTCGCACGCCCAGGCGCACTTCTCGGCCTCCGCGACCCCTTCGCGGACCGGCTTCCCCATCTCGCGCGCCATGACCTCCGCGTAGCGGCGCTTGTGGCGGCGCAGGACCTCCGCGACCGCCCGCATGCGTCCCGCCCGATCCCGGAACGTCGTCCGCCGCCAGTCCCGGTACGCGGAGTCCGCCCACGAGAGGGCGGTGTCCACGTCCTTGGCGGTGAACTCCTCGAACCGCTCGATCTCCTCGCCGGTCGCCGGGTTCACGGAACGCAGGGCCACGGTCGGTCCCCCAGCCACGGAATCCCGGGTCCGTATAAAACGAGTCGCCGCAAAAGGTACAAGGCCCCCCGGCGCGTTTCCGTCCGGAGGGGGCGACCATGAAGATCGGAATCCTCGGCACGGGGCATGTGGGGACGGCGCTCGCGAGCGGCCTCGCACGGGCGGGGCATCCGGTGAAGTTCGGCTCGCGGGACCCGTCGACCGCGCGCGTGGAGAAGACCGCGTCCGTGTCGTGCGGCACGCCGGCCGAGGCGGTCGCGTTCGGCGAGGCCGTGATCCTGGCGGTGCCGTTCAAGGCCTGGCGGGAGACCGTCCAGGCGATCGGGGCGACGGCCTTCGCGGGGAAGATCGTGATCGACACGACGAACGTGTTCCCGCCGCCGTTGGGCTGGGGGTCCGAGACGTCCGGCGCGGAGGAGATCGCGAAGGCGCTGCCCGGCGCGAGGGTCGTGAAGGCGTTCAACCACGTCTTCGCGGGGAACATGACCACGGGACGGATCGGCGCGACGAAGTTGCTCGCCCTCGTGGCGGCGGACGATGCGAGCGCACGAAACGCGACGATCCGGTTGGCGGCGGACATCGGGTTCGATCCGGTCGACGCGGGGCCGCTCAAGTCCGCGCGGTACATGGAGGCGATGGCGCTCCAGCTCATCGACCTCGGGTACGGTCGGGGGATGGGGACGGACATCGGGTGGACCCTCGCGAAGAAGTGAGTGCTCCCGGCGGGACGCAGGCTCACGTAGATCCACCCCGGCGTTCTGCCACGGGTCGGACGATGCGTGGAGTGGCATGGAGGCACCACCCAACTCTCGCAATCCGGACCTCCGCCTTCTCCAGACCATCCGTTTCCTCGCGCCTTCATATACTCGTGATGCGTGTGACCACGTGCCCCCCTGGGGTTCCACAGGAGGACCGTGAAAGCCATGAAGAAGTTCGTATACCTGTTCATCGGCGGCAAGCCGCCGGCGGACCCGGCGGAAGGCAAGAAGGCCATGGCCGCCTGGGAGGCTTGGTTCGGCATGCTCGGCGAGAGTCTCGTCGACATGGGCTCCATTCTTGGCGACCGGAATACTGTCGGCGCCCCTGCCGCCACAAACGTCACCGGGTACACGGTCGTTCAGGCGGCGGACATGCAGGCCGCAATGGCTCTGGCGAAGAACTGCCCCTTGGGACCGGGGGAGAGCCTTGAGGTTCTTGAAGCCATGCCGCCCCAGATGTAACTCGGAGGTCTTCGCGCTCATTGGGCGCCTGCGGACCTTCATCAGCCACTCGAAGGAACCTGGGACTTTGGGGCCCCTCGGTTCACGGCGACCCGCGGAAGAGTGAGTCCTTATCAGCCAGTGTCTTTTGCCAAGAGAAAGGATCACCTACAGATGGCGACCATTCCACCCAAACGGCAAGCCCCGAAGCTACAGAGATCGGTCACGCGGTGGCTGCTTGATTCAGACCCTTCGATCCACTGGCAGGTGATGCGGGACCTGATCGGTGCGCCCGCGGACGAGGTCGCGGCCGAGCGCGCGCGGGTCGCCACCGAGGGCGCGGGCGCGCGGCTGCTCGCCCTCCAGGGGGCCGACGGGCCGTGGGGCGGCGCGGCGTGGAATCGCGGGTGGAACTCCACGATGCACGTGCTGGCGCTCCTGCGCGAGATGGGCCTCGATCCCGCGAGCGCTGCGGCCCAGCGCGCGGTGGGCCTGGTGCGCGACCGCGTGACGTGGCGGGGTTGCGGCCCGCCCGAGTGCCACAGCAATCCCTTCTTCGCGGGCGAGGTGGAGCCGTGCATCAACGGGCAGGTGGCGGCGAGCGGCGCCTACTTCGGGGAGGACGTCGGGGGCCTCATCGACCGGCTCCTTGGCGAGCAGCTCCCCGACGGCGGCTGGAACTGCGAGGCCACCAACGGCTCGACGCGGTCGTCGTTCAACACCACGATCTGCGTGCTCGAGGCCCTGCTCGAGCACGAACGGGCCGTGGGGGCCAGCCCCGAGGTGACCGGGGCCCGTCACCGCGGGCAGCAGTACCTCCTCGAGCGCCGCCTCTTCCGCCGGCGGTCGACCGGCGAGGTGATCGAGCGAGATCGCAAGGGCGGGGCCGCGTGGACGCGCTTCGCCTTCCCGACGTGGTGGCACTACGACGTGCTGCGCGGGCTCGAGTACCTGCGCAGCGCCGGCGTCACGCCCGACGAACGGGTGGCCGAGGCGATCAATCTGGTCGCATCAAAGCGGGACGGCGACGGGCGGTGGCCGCTCGAGACCCGGTATCCGGGCGTGATGCCGGTCGAGATGGACGAGGGCGAGGGTCGACCGAGCCGGTGGAACACGCTGCGCGCCCTGCGGGTGCTGACCTGGCATTCAGCAGGAGTCTGAGGGCGAACCCACGTGGGTATGCTCCCGGCGGGATTTGAACCCGCGTCACCAGCTCGAAAGGCTAGCATCCTTGACCGGACTAGACTACGGGAGCGGCGCTCCGATTCGCGAGACACGCATAAGGCTTGCCCCGGTCTGCATGGCGTCCGCACCGCCGGCTTTGGGTCACGACGCAAAATCCACGTAGTGCCCTTCGCGAAGTCTGCTCAGGTCGACCGGGGCAAGCCTTATGTCGGGTCGCAGTCCGATTTCCCACTCCTCCAGAACGGGAGCGCCGATGATCAGCTCGATCGGCCTGCCCTCTTCGATGCCGATCTCGTCGAGGACGTATGCTTTCAGGCTGAAGGGACAGCCGTCCGCCTCGACGATGATGGTTCGCCACTCCTGAATACTGTGTTCACGTCCCCCAAGGCCGACGGCCCGGGACACCGGGTCCCTGCCCTCTACCGCCTCGCGAGGAAGGACGCTTCGCGCGATGTAGGATCGTCCGGCGCCCGAGTCGAACAGAGCCCACACTGTGCGGTCCCCCAGGAGAACCTCTCGCAGCGCCTTTGACATCAGGTTCTGATTGTACGTTCTAGACATCAAGCTTTCGCGTACAGGCAATACTCGCTTGCCCTAGAGCTCCGCCGTCACGGCCTGCGCCAACTGACGGTAGTCCGCATCCCTGAACGCCTCCGGGTTCGCGGACATCAGTAGGTACGAATCCTTCGTCACGACCTTCTCGTGGATCCCCTGCACGAACCGCAACACGGCGGGGAACCCGTTCTGCGAGACCAGGTACTCCAGCCCTTCGACGACGACCGCGCCGTTCCCTTCGGAGAGGTGGCGGTGGATCGCAGACGTGAGGGACACGAGGTCCGTCGGCGAGGCGCACGCGACGCCCTTCTCCGGCTGGCGGGTGAGCCACACGCAGCTCGCGGCTTCGAGGCCGAACGCCGCCAAGTCCTTCGGATGCGTCCGCGAGATGCACAGCGCCCGCGCGTGTTTGGCGGTGAGCTGCTGAAGGAGTGAGAACACGGTCTCGCCCCGCGACTCGCGAACGAGGTAGCTCCCTCGGCCGCGCAGGGCGCCGAGGGTCGGAGCCTCGAGGCCGAGGTCCACGTCCCCCGTCTCGATCTTCCGGTCCACCGCGTCGAGCGACGGCTGGAGGGACTTCCCGCGGAGTACGACGGAGAGCTCCGTCGTCCCATACCCGCGGGCCGTGAGCCGGAGGACCTCGGAGATCATGTCCTTGAGGCCTTGCTCGTACCCCTTGAGGTAGAACTTCTTCGCCTCGTCCTTCGTCATCCTTGGCGGCGAATACGGGGCGACTCGGTAAAGAAGATTCCGACTCTACCCGATGTAGCCGAGGTCCTGCTTGTCCCGGTCCTCGGGCGGGCCCTCGACCTCGCGCAACTTGCTCGTGATCTGGTCGATCTGCTTCGCGCGGTTCTCGAGCTCCGCGAAGTCGATCTTGATGTCGAGGATCTTCGTGAGGACCTCGAGGACGGCCTGCGCGCTCTTCGGGTCGACGAAGTAGCCGGAGGTCTCGCCCATGAGGCACACGGCGTGCATGTCGTTCAGCTTTCCGAGCCCGAGCAGGAGGCCGGACGCCCCGACGATGCCCGCGCCGGGCTCCCCCCGCGCGAACACGACGCCGTGGCCCTCCATCTCCTTGACGAGCTTCGCATCCGTTGCGGCTCCGAGGACGCGCGGTTTCGTGACCATGCGGCCCATCCCGTACCCGCCGAGCGTGTACAGGTTCCGGACGCCGAGCGCCTTCAGTTCCTTGAGGACGAAGTCCGCGAGCTCGTACTGCCCGTCCGGCGTGAGGCCCTGGTAGTCCCCCACGAGGAGGACGAGGTCCCGGCCCCCGTCCCGCTTCACGTAGTAGAGCTCGTTCTGCACGAGCCGAATCAGCCCGTCGTCCATGACGAGGACCTGCGGCGGGAAGAACTTCGAGTAGATCTCCGCGAACTTGACCGCCTTCAGCTCGTCCTTCAGGTGCTCCGCCGCGAGCTTCCCGACGTTCCCGATCCCCGGCAGGCCTTGGACGAAGATCGGCTCGTGGAGCTTCGGATGGTCGAGGTAGTGGATCAGGATGTTCTCCATCGTCACGTCGCCTCCCGCTTGAGCCGGCGGCGGTACGCCCCGTACCGGTCCTCGGGCGAGTAGCGCGGCGGGAGCGGCGAGGCGGCCGCGGCCCCGCACTTCGGGCACGCGTCCCGCAGCGTGTACGTCTCGCACGCCGGGCACCGCTTCATCAGGGAGCGCATACTTAACACCACTTACTCCTTCCGGATGAACTTGCCCTCGCCCCCGTGAGACTCCACGTACTTGATCGCCTTCAGCGCAGCCTTCTGCAGCTCCTCTTCGGCGGACTTGTAGTCATTCGCCCGGACGAGGATCCGGTACCGCGGCGCGCCGATGTACTGGACCTTGACGCTCACGCGGTCCGTCTTCTGGACCTTCACGAGGGCGTCACGGACGTGCTTCGCGCCGTCGGGACGCGGGCACGTGATCTCCACGTAGCCGTCGATGTCCACGTACGGAGGCGTGATGTTCTCCCGCGCGACCTCGAGGAACGCCGCGACCCAGGGGGCGCCGGCAGCGACCTTCTCGACGGCCTTCTCGTCCACGACCGCCGCCTCGAACGCTGCGTACAGGGCGCCGAATTTGTCCACGAGCGCGTAGCCGAAGTCGTCCCAGCACTCGTCCGTCGTCTTCCCGAGTTTCGCGGCGACGAACTCCAGGAGCTTCTCCGCCTTCTGCTCGTTCTTCCACTCCTGGACCTTCTCCCGCTTCTGGTGCTCGTTGACCGCCTTCAGGGAGAGGTCGACGTGGCCCTTCTGTTCGTCGACCTTGAGGACCTTGCAGACCGCCTTCTGCCCCTCGCGCACGTAGTCGCGGATGTACTTGATCCACCCCGGAGCGACCTCGGACAGGTGGATGAACCCCTCCCGGAAGTCGCCGGACTCGAACGGGATCGCGTCCGCCGGGTCCGGGGCGTTCGCGCGCCGCACGAGCTTCTGGCGGCCCTTCTCCGTGGGATACTCGTCGAGCCACACGAACGCGCCGAAGTTCTTCACGTCCGCGACCGTGCAGACGACGAGCTCGCCGGGCTCCGGAAAGTCCTCGCCCCGGGGCATCTACTCCACCGCCCCGAGGACCTCCCCCTCGATCTCGGCGAGGCCGCCGGTCGGCCGCGAGAGGGTCGCCCCGCACACGAGACAGGCGACCGTCGAAGCCGCCCGATCGAACACGATCTGTTCCCCGCCGCAGTCCTCGCACTTGACCTTGAGGAACCGCCCGCGAGGCTGCGGGATCAGGGGTGACGAGGTCACGCGTGGACCTCCGCGAGCTCGAACTTCTTCGCGCGGATCCCCGCGCGCTGGTGCGACTTCTTGCACTGCTTGCAGCGGTAGCGAAGCCAGACGCGCTTCGTCGGCTTCTCCCGGCCCTCCGGCTTCGGGCGCGGGAACCCGCCATACCCGGCGGTCACGCGTCGAAACCTCCTCTGCCCGCGGCGCAGCTCGGAGCGGGGCCGGTTCTTTACCCGCTCGACCTCGAGCTCCGTGTGCTTGTTGCAGTGCGGGCAATAGCCCATTATCGTGCGCGGAATCTTCATGGGAGGGGGACCAGCCCGCTGCGAAACCCCGGGAGGTGTATAAACCTTCTGGCGGCGGACCGCCCCATAGGAACACGCTCCGGCAAATCGCGGGTGGTAAAAATGGGGATACATATATAATGGCACAATAATATTTCCCGCCGCGATAAATGAGCAAGGACGCACGCTCCCGACACCGAGACGACACGACCGTCGAGATGCTCGTCAAGACGGGGATGCCGAAGAACGTCGCGAAGGCGCTCGTGTTCCTCTCCGCGCGGGAGGAGACGACCTCCGTGGACATCGAGAAGGGGACGGGGCTCCGGCAGCCCGAGGTGAGCATCGCGATGCAGGAGCTCCGGCGGCGGCGGTGGGTCGACAAGCGGGACATCAAGAAGGAGGGGAAGGGGCGCCCGGTCCACGCGTACCGGCTCAGCCTCCCGTTCGCCGAGATCGTGGAGTCGATCGCCCGTGAGGAGCGGAAGAAGGTCGAGGACATCCAGGGGAACGTCCGCCGGCTGAAGCACTCCGCGCCCTAGGGTGACAGCGTCCGGACGCCCTCCGGGCCCGCCGCGAGCACGAGGTGCGCAATCCCAACGAACAGGCCGTTCTCCAGGACGCCCGGCACGTTGTTGATCTCCCGCTCCAGCTTGTCCGGCTTCGCGATCGGCCCGAACCGGCAGTCGACGATGTAGTTCCCGTTGTCCGTGCGGAAGGGTGCGCCGCCGGCGTCGCGGAGCGTCGCGGTGCACCACAGCCCTTCGAGGAGCTTCTTCGTGTGCCGCCAGCCGAACGGGTGGAGCTCGACGGGGACGGGGAACTTCGTCCCGAGCTGGGGCACGAGCTTCCCCTCGTCGACGACGATCACGACCTTCGCGGCGTGCCGCGCGACGACCTTCTCCCGGAACAACGCGCCGCCCGCGCCCTTGATCAGGTTCAGCTTCGGGTCAACCTCGTCGGCGCCGTCGATCGCGACGTCGACGGCCTCCGCGTCCTCGAGGGCCACGAGCGGGAGGCCGAGGGAGTCCGCGAGGCGCTCGGTGGCGACGGACGTCGCGACGCCTCGGACCCGCCAACCCTTCTCTTGGACCGTCGCCGCGAGCGCCCGGATCGCATGGGCGGTCGTCGACCCCGTCCCGAGCCCGACGGTCATCCCGTCCCGGACGTATCCGACCGCGGCCTCCCCCGCGGCGCGTTTCCATTCCTCGCTCACGGCGGCCGGAAGCCGGGGCGCCGCCAAAAAGGTTCCTCCCGTGGGTTCGGGAAATCCCGAACGGATTCGCCACGTACAAGCGAGCGTTCCAATCTACGTATGGACGCCCACGGCCCCATGGCGGCGCGTGGGAGGGAGACCCCGGACACGGATGGCATCGCCGGGACGCGTGCGCGTGACCATGAACCAGAAGATCCTCGTCCACCTCCTCGACTACGCGTGGACCGCGGACCGCCAGGACGCGCCGAGCGCGACGACGCAGCTCGGGATCGCGACCACGATGCGCGCCCGGAGGAGCCACGTGACCCTCAGCCTCGCCGCGCTCCGAGAGCGGGGCCTCGTCGAGGATCGCACGACCCGAATCGTCGGCGGCCGGCGGCGGAAGAAGGCGTACGCGCTGACCCCCCTCGGATATCAGCGGGCGCGAGAGGCGCGCGCGTTCCTCGAATCCCTTCGTGTCCAGCTCCTCGACGACGGCGCCGAGATCGCCCTCTCCCGCGTCCCGGAGCGACTGGGGCGCGCGCTCGACCTCACGGAACTCCTCCCGTGGCTCCGCCCGGACGGGATCCTGGACGCGCGCCCGCTCGGGATCCCGTCGTCGTGAGCCGTTAAGTCCTCCGACGGCGTTGCGGAGCCGTGCGCGTCGCGGCCCTGTTCTCCGGGGGGAAGGATTCGACGTACGCGACGTACGTCGCGCAACAGCGGGGCTGGGACGTCACGCACCTCGTCTCGATCCGGCCACGGGACCCCGCGTCGATGCTGTACCACGTGCCCAACCTGCATCTGACGCCGCTCCTCGCAGAGGCGATGGGGATTCCGCTCGTGACCGAGGATGCCGGGGTCGGGGAACGGGAGGAGCTGGACGCGCTCGGACGGGCGATCCGGCGCACGGACGCGGAGGGAGTCGTGGTTGGCGCGATCGCCTCGGACTATCAGCACGCGCGCGTGAACCGCGTCGCCCACGGGCTCGGCGTCCGCGTGTTCGCGCCTCTGTGGCGGCGGGACCCTGAGGCGCTCCTCGGGGACTACTTGGCGGCGCGCATGGACATCCGGTTCAGCGCGGTCTCCGCGGAGGGGCTCGACGCCTCCTGGCTCGGCCGGCCGCTCGATGCGACCGCCGCGAGGGACCTCCTCCGGCTGCGGGACCGCGTGCGCCTGCACCCGTGCGGCGAGGGGGGCGAGTTCGAGACCCTCGTCCTGCACGCGCCGAACTTCCGGCGGCGCCTCGAGGTCGAGGAGGCCGAGAACGTGTGGCAGGGAACCTCGGGCTACTGGGATGTGCGACGAGCGCGCCTCGCGTGACTCACTTTCGGTCCGGGACGAACACCCACGCCTGGGGCGTCCAGACCCAGCGCCCGGACCCCGGCGCCTTCCCCGCTCGCCGGACCGCCACGGCGAGCACGCCGGCGACGACGGCAGGGATCAGCAGGAGGCCCACGATCAGCGCGATGGGCACGGTCGGAGCGGCCGTGCTCTGGACGTTGAACCCGTCCCCACTCTGTGGCCGATCGCTGCCGAAGTTGCAATGGTGTCCCAGGACCCCGGGGGCGAGAAGAAGGATCCCGAGCAGTGCCAGGATCGGCGTCCACCGCATGGCGGCCCCGTATCACGCCGTCATGTGTTAAGCGTTGCGGTCGCGGGGGGAACGCTCCGCGTCGCCGCCGCGCAATCAGAAAAATAGGGGGCCGGAGGCCCTCTGGGGGCCTACCGGTTGAAGGAGGAGAGAATCCGGATCGTGTGGACCATCGCCACCTCCGACGGCGCGACCCGCGGGGGCTGGGAGGTCTTGTCCTTTCGCATGTATTTCACCTTACCTCATCGTTTAGATGCTGTCAAATACTCTCCACGCGGGCGCACTATTAATAGGTTTTGACGCCATTCGTTCGCTTCGATAGCATCTAATAAACCTTCCCTGGAGGATTGGCGGCGATGGCCCGAACGAAGACCCGGAAGCGCGTGTCGGACGAGTTCGCAGTCACCCCGGCGCAGGTCCGGATCCTGAGCGACCCCACCCGGCTCCGGATCCTGACGATGCTGTTCGAGCGGGAGAACACGATCTCCGGCCTCGCGAAAGCGCTCGGCCTCACGCCGGCGACCGTCCACCACCACATCGGCATCCTCCGGCAGGCTGCTCTGATCGAGCCGACGCGCCTCGAGGTCCGCGGGAATCTCGTCGAGAAGTTCTACAAGATGCCGGCGAAGGACATCGAGACCGCGGGGGCGTGGGACGGCCTACGGGACGGGGACAAGGTCGCGTACCGGCTCGCGGTGTTCGGGATGCTCAAGGGGATGGTCGACGACGCGATGCGGGCGATCCAGCGCCGCGGGTCCGTCGAGTGGGAGGCGGGAAGACTGTTCTTCTACCGCATCCCGTGGCGGCGGGACGTCCTCCTCCAGGTCGAGGAGATCTTCTCGGAGGCGCGCCACAAGCTCGAGCGCCTCGAATCCAAGGGGCGGACGGAGGGAGAACCGGAGCTCCTGGCGATCCTCACGACCTTGCCCGCGTGACCCCCCACCGCCAGACCTTCATAGCAGAGACGTGCGTGAACCCGGAGCGGTGAGGACATGGACCTGACGAACGCCAGCTACGACATCGTGATTCGGGCCAAGGCATGGACGGAGCGCTACTACCGCGACGCGACCGGCTGGGTCAAGGTCAGCGTGCGCGGCCGAACGTTCCGGGCGACGGCGGAACAGGTCCTGAACCACATCCTCCCGGTCTTGGCCGGCATCCGGCCCAACCTGACGATCCGGGTGGAACACCGCACGGGCGCTCGGGGTCCCGGCGAGGGCGCTAGATCCGCCGTCGCGCGGCGGCGTTCACGACGATCACGAGCATCTCCTCGACAATCCGGTCCACGCGCTGGCCGAGCTCCGCGGAGGCCTTCCCCGGGTCCCCGGTGACCCCGGACCAGTGGCGCCGCGCGTCCCGCACCACGGCGTGCTTCGGAATCCGGTTCACGCCCTTCCGCGCGCGTCCCTTGACGAGGTCCGGACGCTGCGCGAGGAGCCGCGACGTCTCGATCTTCCCGGCGTGCCCCTCGCCCTCCTCCCGGAACGCGTCGTACACGAAGTCGTAGTCGGACAGGACCGTGATGTCCGCCCGCTCGCGGTCCACGACCTCCTTGGCGGCGGTCCGGAGCGCGGCCATGTGCGTGCCCTCCGCGTGCCCGCTGACGACGACGATCCGCCGGAACCCGTTGCGGACGAACTCGGAGAGCACGTCGCGGACGTATCCGTGGAGGGCGTCGAACGAGACGCTCAGGCTCCCCGGGAACGGGCGGCTCGTCTGCACGAGCCCGTACGGGATCGGCGGCGCGAGGAGGGCGCCCGTCCGCTTCGCGACGCGTTCCAGGACGTGCAGCGGCTGCACGAGGTCCGATCCGAGCGGCAGGTGGGGCCCGTGCTGTTCGACGGCCCCCACGGGCAGGATCACGATCGGCTTCTTCCGCATCCGGGCCACGTCCGCACTCGTCAGTTCCTCGAACCGCATCGACTCTCCTCCGGATGGGGCTGGGCCGATTTGAACGGCCGTCACAGGCTCCCAAAGCCCGCAGGATACCAGGCTACCCCACAGCCCCGCGCCCGGCCATCCGGGGACGGCGATAAGAAGGTGACCCACGCGGCGGGCGGACCGTCTTCCGCATGAGGACGCCGCTCGCGCCGAGGGGCGCGACCTCCCGGAATCCCTCCCTCCGAAACATGCTCGGGGTCCCGAACCACCGCCACTCGGGGACCGCCGCCATCTTCGCGGAGACCACGGGATAGGCCTCGACGACGCCTCCGCCGCGCCTCCGGATCGAGGCGAGCGCCGCCCCGAGCGCGAACTTCGCGACGCCTCGCCCCCGGTGCTCCCGGTCCACGAAGAAGCACGTGATCCGCCACAGCCTCTGCGTTTCGCCGGGAGGTCCTACCTTCCGATAGTTGCGGCCCGCGTCGATCCTCGGGAGCTCCTCCCGGGTCCCGTACTGACACCAGCCGACGGGCGTCTCGCCCTCGTAGACGAGGATCGCGTGAGACCGACCTTCGCGCACGAGCGCCTCCTTGTCCCTGCGATTGGCCTTCCTCCACCTCTCCGGCGATCCCGTCCGGACCGGCTTCGCGCGCTGGTAGTACATGCACCAGCAGCCGCCCTGCTTGAGGGCCAGCCGCTCGAAGTCGGGATACGTACGGATGCTGAGTTCGCGGACCGTGTAGCGCATCCGGTCCCCGCCACCGCGGTCGCGGATATTAGGCCGCGGATGGATCCGGGGCGTCCGCGAGCGCCTTCGCCACGTGGAACACGGCCTCCGCGCTCCCGTGGCGGGGCCGCCAGCCCGTCGCCCTGAGCTTCTCCACCGCGAGCTGCATCGTGCGCATGTCCCCCCGCCATCCGCCGCCGTCGACGCCGCCGGTCCACCGGTACTGCACGCCCGAGAGCGAGAGACCACGGCACACCTCGTCCGCGACCTCCTTCACCGTGATCGCGTCCTCGCTCCCGACGTTGAACGTCCCCACGCCCTCCGGCACCGCCGCCCACGCCTGGAGCATCCCGTCGATCGCGTCATCGACGTGGATGTACGACTTCCGCGTCCCGGGCTCCCGGCCGAAGATCTCGAGCTCGCGCGGGTCCGCCCGGAGCTTCCGCACGATGTCGTTCACGACCCCGTGGCCGTCGGGGCCGACGACGTTCGCGAGACGCCAGATCGCCGCGGTGCACGCGTGGGCGGCGGCGAACCCGTGGACGAGGCCCTCCGCCGCGAGCTTCGACGCTCCGTAGATCGAGATCGGCGCGAGGGACGCGTGGTCTTCCGTTGTCGGAGTGACCGCCGTCTCCCCGTAGATCGTCGACGTCGACGCGAGCGCGAACCGCGCGACCTTCGCCGCGGCCATCCCGTCAAGCAGCCGTGCCGTCGCGAGGACGTTGTCCCGGAACATCTCGCCGGGCCGCGCCTCGCCGTCGCGGACGTCCGCGTTCGCCGCCAGGTGCACGACTGCCGCGCATCCGTCCATCGCGGACCGGAGGTCGGACGTTCGGAGGTCCCCGTGCAGCACCGTCACGCGCCCGGACTCGAGGAGGGCGCGGAGGACCTCCGGGCTCCGGCCGGCGCGGTCGAACACGACGACGGACGCCCCGTTCCCCACGAGCGCTCGGACGAGGTGGCGGCCGATGAAGCCGAGGCCGCCCGTCACGAAGAACCGCTCGCCCTCAATCCGCATCCTGCCTCCCCCGTCGGTACAGCCAGACGACCGCGGCGATGAACGCGACCGTAATCAAGATTCCCGCGACCGCCGCCACGGTCTGGACGGTCGAGGATGCCAGGAACGCGAGGATCGGGGGACCCGCGACCCACGCGAGGATGCCCATCGGCACGGCGCCCGCGAGGCTCCCGGCGGTCACCGCGAGGAAGACCTTCACCTTGTCCATCCCGAGGACGCGGCCGAGGACGGAGCCGAACAAGCCGCCGGTCATCTGGACCGGGAGGGCGACGTACAGGGCGAGGGCGGTCAGGGTCGCGTTCTCGCCCCACTTCCTCCGCTCGATCACGGCCCGGCACTTCGCCTCGACGCGGCGGACGACGCGGCCCAGTCCCGGCACCGCCTCCACGAGGTCCCAGTTCCAGAGGAAGAAGAGCGCGGTGAAGACGTCGACGAGCGCGATGCTCGCGACCGCGAGGACGAGGACGTGCGCGGCGGCGCCCACGCTCTGCAGGTAGATCACGACGGTGGGGACGACGATCTCCGTGCCGACGGGCGCGACGAGGTAGAGGCCCATGCCGCCAAACACGATCGCGCGCCACTGCTCGATCGGCATGAGCGGGAGGAGGGAGACGATGTACACGAACGCAATCGCGAACGGGAGGACGAAGAGGCCCGCACGGAAGAACGCCTCCGCCACGGGCGGGCGTGCCACCGTCACCGCCCCTTCAGGAACTCCGCGACCTTGTTGGCGGCGTTCCCGCGGTGCGAGATCGCGTTCTTCTCCCCCATCGCCATCTCCGCGAACGTCTTCTCCTCTCCGTGCGGGACGAAGATCGGGTCGAACCCGAACCCCTCCTTGCCCCGTGGCTCGAGGGCGACCGTGCCCGGGCACGCGCCCGTGAACACGTGGACTCCGTGGCCGATCCGGAGGCCCATAACAGTCTCGAAGCGCGCCTGGCGGTTCTCCACGCCCTCCATCAGGCGCAGGAGGCCGCGGATTCCGATCGTGCGGAACGTGTACGCGGAGTAGACGCCCGGGAAGCCGCCGAGCGCGTCGACGAAGAACCCGGAGTCGTCGACCATCACGTCCTTGGCGGTCAAGCCTGCGAGGACGTCGAGCGAGTACCGGACGACCTCCTCGAGCGTGTCCGCCTGAACCTCCGGCGCGGGGAGCCGCTCGCGCTCAATCTCGATCCCGTGCCCGTGGAGGAAGGAGGCGACCTCGCGGTACTTCCCGTCGTTCGTCGTGTTGAAGTGGATCACGTGTATCGCCCCCGGTCCTCGATCTCCCGGAGCTTCGCGATCGACGCGACCGCGTTCGGGTATGCCTCCCGGTACGCCGCCAAGACGTCCTCGAACAGGTCCGCGAGGTCGAAGTGCGCGCTCGTCCACGCCTCCTTGAGCAGGCGCAGGTCGACGCCCTGGGACTCGACGGAGTTCGTCTTCTCTCCCATCGAGAAGTCGATCACGTAGATGCGACCGTCCCGCCAGAGCAGGTTCGACGTCGTCAGATCCCCGTGCACGAGGCCGTTCGCGTGGAGCGTCCCCGTCAATCGGCCGATCGCCCGCGCGATCGCCTTCGGGTCCGCGAGGCGCTTCTGCAGCACCTCTTTCACCTGCGGCCCGTCGATGAACTCCATCACGAGGCGGGACTGGCGGAGGTCCACGTCGTAGATGATTGGGATGGAAACTCCAACCTTGCGGGCCTCGGACATCAGGCGCGCCTCCATGCGCAGGCGGGCTTTACGGAGCTCGCCGTCGAGCGCCTCATGGCGGTACGCCTTCGGGACGCGGACCTTCTCCACCGCCAAACGGCCCAACCACTCGGTGCGACGCAGTTCGGCCTCCGCACCGCGCTTCAGCAGCATCGCGCGCGCATCCGGAGGAGTCTAGATAAGGGTTCACCCGGCGGCGCGGGCGAGCCGCTCCGGATCGAAGAACCCAATCGCCTCCCGGGCGACGTCCTCCGCGACGCGGTAGCGAAAGTCCGGCGGCATCCCTGTCGCGTACCGCTGCTCGAGGTATCGCCGATCCATGAGGACGATGATCGCGCGGTCCGTCTCCCCGCGGATCGGCCGCCCCGCCGCCTGCAGGACCTTGTTCAGCGCGGGGTACACGGTCGCGTACTCGTAGCCCTTCTCGCCGCCAAACTTCCGCGCGTAATATTCGCGGAGCGCCTCGACCTCGAGGGTCGGCGGGCTCAATGGGAGGCCGACAACGCACACCGCGCGAAGCACGTTGTCCCGGTAGTCCACCCCCTCCGAGAGACCGCCGCCGAGCACGCCGACGAGGAGGCCTCCGTTCGCGGCGCGGTCCTTCAACCACTGGATCGCGCGGTCGCGTTCCGCTTTCCCCCACGCCTGCCGCTCGATGAGCACGTCCTTCGGCATCGCGGCCCACCGCACGCGAGCGAGGACGCGCTCCATGAGGTCGTACGAGGGGAAGAACGCCGCCACGTTCCCCGGGACCGCGACCGCCACGCGCGCGAGCTCCTCCGCAATCGCACGATACATGCGCTCGTCCCGGCGCCCGTACGCGGTCGTCACGCGCGGCGTCACGAGGAGGAGGCGGTTCTCCGGGGGAAACGGCGACGCGTACGCGCGGAGCATCCGCCGCGACGCCTCCAGGCCGAGGAGGTCCGCGTACATCCCCGCGGGGTGCAGGGTGCCGCTCATCACGATCGACGCGTGGATCGCGCGGAACACCGCGCGGCTCAGGATCGAGGGATCGAGGAGGCGGTAGGCGACGCGCTTCTCCGTGCCCCCCTCCGCGAGCCGGAGCACGGCCTCCTCCCGTTCCTCCCATGCGCGGAAGAACGCAGCGACTTCGAACAGGATCGTCGAGTGACCGTACCGGACAAGGGCCTCGCCCGCGCGGGCGCAGTCCGTCGCCAGGTCCTTGGAGCGAAGCGCGGGGCCAGCACTCGACGCGGCGTCGAGAACCTCGTACAGGAAGTCGCGGGTGACGCGCGTCTCCCGCCGGATGGACCGGAGCGCGGCCTGGAGCGCCTGGGACACGGCGTGCAGCTCCGCCGCCAGCCGCGTGTCGACGTCGCGCGCCTCCTTGGCCGCGCGGAGCGCCCCGAACAGCGTGAGGTCCCCGCACAATTGGCTGCGGATCCGGTCCGGCAGGTTGTGCGCCTCGTCGACGACGAGCACGGTGTCCTCGAGCTTCTTCCCGATGCGCCCGAAGATCCGCTCCTGCAGCTCGCTGAACACGTAGTTGTAGTCGCACACGACGACGTCCGCGTCCTTCGCCGCGAGGAGGGCGGCCTTGTGGGGGCACGTCCCGTGCCGCTCGGACACGCGGATCAGGTCCTGCACGTGGAGGGACCGCTCCCGGATTTCTTCCGCGGCATCCTCCGCGGGCGTGGCGTAGAACGAGCAGGACCGCGCGGAGACCTTCAGGTCACAGAACGCGTGAAACGCCCGGCCGCCGCGCGGCGCGTCCGGTTGCAGGCACATCCCGTGCTTCCCGATCACGTCCACGACGGAGAGGTCGACGCCGCGGACCTCCATCCGCTGGAGCGTCTCCACGGCGATCCGATGCTGGCTTTGCTTCGACGTGAGGAACAGAACGAGGCGGCCCTCGCGCAGCCCGTGCTCCATCGCCGCCGCGAGCGCGACCGCGGTCTTCCCGAGCCCCGTCGGTGCATGCGCGACGAGGTGCTTGCCGTCCGCGACCGCGCGGCGCGCATCCGCGAGGAAGGCGACCTGGCCCGGGCGGACGCGGTCGAACGGGAACAGGGAGGCCACGGGCTCTCCGACGCGGGACATCGGGTCCTTGGTTCGGGGGGAGGTCGATGAAGGTACGTGTTACAGGTACACCGCAGGTTCACCCGCCCGTATCGGCGTGGCGTAACCCTTTTGTGGGGCGCCCGCGGTCGTGCGCAGCGTGATCGACGTCGAGGGGATCGCGAAGGTGTACGGGGGGAGCCACGGGCAGAGGGCCCTCGACGGCGTCTCGTTCTCCGTGCCCAAGGGGAGCGTCTTCGGCTTCCTCGGCCCAAACGGCGCGGGGAAGACCACGACGATCCGGATCCTCGCGACGGTCCTGGACCCGACAGAGGGGACGGTGCGAATCGACGGCCACGACCTCCGCGAGGAGCCCCTGGCGGCGAAGGAGGAGATCGGCCTGATGCCGGACGAGGTCCTGTTCTACCCGACCCTCACCGGCATGCAGCACCTCCTGTACTACGCGTCGTTCTACGGGATCCCTCGGAAGGACGCCCGGGCGCGCGCGAAGGAGCTCCTCGACCAGTTCACGCTCGCGGACGCGGCGGACAAGAAGCTGAAGGCGTACAGCCACGGGATGAAGAAGCGGCTTGCGCTTGCGCAGTGCCTCCTCCACGACCCGCAGGTCCTAATCATGGACGAGCCCGCGAACGGACTGGACCCGGCGGGGATGCGGTATTTCCGAGACCTGATCCGGTGGCTGAATTCGCAGGGGAAGACGGTCTTCCTGTCCTCGCACATGCTGTCCGAGGTCGAGCAGCTGTGCGAGCGCGTGGGGATCATCGACCGAGGGAAAATCGTCGCGGAGGACACAATCGCGAATCTGGCCACCCGCCTCGCGACGGGTGCGCCGACGGTGCTCCACGTCACCGCCTCCGGCATCTCGGACGTTGCCCTCCAAGCGGTGGCCAGGATCCCCGGAGTGGCGAAAGTCGAACCCACGCCGTCGGGCGTCGACGTGAGCGTTGAGGCGGGTACGGACGTAAGCGCCGATGTGAGCAAGGCGCTCGTGCTCGCGGGGGCCCAGCTCCGGGAGCTCCGGGCGGAGCAGCGTTCCCTCGAGGACCTGTTCCTCGCGCTCACGAAAGGGGGCGCACCGTGAAGCTCCCGGCCTTCCTGCGGGGAACGCCGCAGGTCTTCCGACAGGAACTCTTCGCGAGCGTGAAGAGCGTGCGCTTCCTGATCATGGCCCTCGTCAGCGCGCTCGTGATCGTCGGGGGCTCGTATGGGATCAGCGGCCTCGGGGGAGGGTTCGGGCCCCCGCCGCTCGTCGTCTGGCTCCATCCGATCGTCGACACGAATGGGGATCACATCGCGGTTGCCTGGGCCGCGGACCCGTTCGGGGCGCCCGTGGCACAGGGAACAATCGTCTCGTTCGAGGACCTGAACACCTCCACCACCCTCGGAGAGGTGCCTACAGATTCGAATGGATTCGCGCGCCTCAACGTCGGCACCGCCCCGGTTGTCGCCGCCATGGTCCGACTTGGGAACATTCCAGCCGCATCGATTACTCAGTGGGGATCCCCGCCGCCCGTCGACTTCTTCTTCCTCGTAAACCAGAACGACCTCGACCAGGACGGAGGCTATGACGACCTCTCCATGCAGGTCGTCGACCTGACCGGTGCTCCGGTCGCCGGGAGGGTGCTCTTGAACGCCACGGAGGTCGCGACGTTGAACCCGAACACGGGGTTCGCGTGGTTCTCGTTGCCCCCGGGCGAGTCGAACGTGACCCTCGAGGTCGCGGGAGAGCCCCCGCTCTCGCAGACGATGTACGTCGGGGACTCTGGCGGTGCAACATTCCTGAGTGGGCCAGATTTCGTCCTCCTCATCATCGCGACCCTCTCTACTCTCTTCATCTCCATCTTCGCCATCACGATCACCTTCGACTCCGTCTCGAAGGAACGTGTGCAGGGGACGATGGACCTCCTCCTCTCACGCCCGGTCAGCCGAACCGGCGTCCTGCTGGGGAAGTTCTTGGCTTCGTTCGCCGCCGTCGCAATCCCCGTGACGCTCGTGAACCTCGCAGGCATCGGGGTCATCAGCGCGGCTTCTGGGAAAGCCCCGACCGGATCCTTCGCCGCAGCGTTCGTCGGATACTCGCTCCTGCTCATCGCGTTCTACGTGCTCCTGCAGCTCACGATGTCCACCTTGGCGAAGACGGGTGGAACGGCCGTCCTGTTCGGCGTCCTGATATGGCTGCTCCTGAACATCTTGTACAGCATCGTCACGCTCGTAGTCGCGTCCGTCTTCAGCGGGGGTGATCCCGCGACGTTCTTCCGAATCCAGCAGTACGCGGCCCTCGGAAACCCGAGCGCGGTCGTGGGCAACCTGATTTCGCTGTCCGCCCCTGTAGACCTGGGCTTCTTTGGAGGAGGGACTACGTTGGACGCGGGGCTCTTCGCGGGCGCCGCGGTCTTCTGGTTCGTGTCTCTCTTCCTCCTCGCGCTGTGGACCTTCCAGAAGAAGGCCGCGGAGTAGGTTCGTTCCTGATAACCGGGCGCGCACGGTTATCTAGCTACCGCCGGCTCGTTTGGCGATGCTGGCCCACGCGCAGCGGTGCGGCGTGTGCGGCTGGCGGGGGGACGACGACGTCTGCCCGCGGTGCGGCACCGTCCTCCTGCAAGGCCGCGCGATGTGCCGCCGGTGCGGGAAGGTGTTCGAGGGCCTGATCGCCCGGTGCGACGCGTGCGGCGGAACCGTCGAGCCGCCTCGGGCGCCCGAGCCGCCGGAGGCCATCGACCGCCTCGAGCGGCTCCCCGGCGTGGACGCGCCCACCGCCAGGCGACTGTACGCGCGGGGGTTCGTGGACCCGGCCGACGTGTTGCGTCTCGCCCTCCCCGAGCGCGCGGTCCGCATGGGGCTCCACCGCGCAATCGCAAGGAGGCTCACGCTCGAGGGCCTGAAGCCCGCGTCGAAAGTCCGCAAGCTCCGCGACTGCCCGACGTGCGGAGCGCCGCGGGACGCGTCCGACCCTCGATGTCCGACGTGCGGAGCGCCGTGGGAACGGGTGCCCGCGGAGGACGAGGTCCGGCGGACCCTGGAGGAGGTCGCGGGCGAGGTGTATGACCTGGCCTCGGACCCGGACTTCCAAGACCTTCCGAATTCGCTTCGGGAGGAACTCCTCGAGACGTTCGAGGACGTCGGCCTCGCGACCCACGTGGAGAGCGAGTACGACGCTCAATTCGTGGAGTGGCGGAAGCGGGGGCTCGACACCCGGGAGCTGGAACGGATCCTCCGAGAGGAGGGCTCCGAGGCGTTCAAGGAGACGTTCGTGCGGTTGATCCGGGCGCAAGTCCTGAAGAACCGCCAAGGCGGCCGCTTCCACTGTCCGCTCTGCGACGTCGCGCTCGATGCGACCGTCGAGGAGTGCCCGAACTGCGGCGCGCAGTTCCGGTGAAACGTATAATACGGACCCGGCGATGGTGCGCTCCGTGTCGTACACGGTCCGCTGGGACCCGTACCGCCCGCGCGGGATGCGGTTCAGCCCGGTCGAGGTCACGCAGATCCTGATCGCGATGGCGGCGATGACCCTCGCGTTCACCCTCGCGCAGGCGAGCGGCCTCGCGGGCGTCGCGTACCTCGCGGGGATCGGGGGATGGGGCATCTTGGCCCTGATCGCCGTCGCCTCCTTCGTGGCGGTGATCACCGCGTTCCTGCTCCACGAGCTCGCGCACAAGGCGGTCGCGCAACGATACGGGTGCTTCGCGGAGTTCCGGATGTATCCCATGGGGCTCGTCCTCGGCGTCGTGACCGCGGCCTTCGGGTTCCTGTTCGCGGCGCCGGGAGCCGTCATGATCTCCGGGCCGGTCAACGCGAGGCAACACGTGCGGATCAGCGCCGCGGGGCCGGGCACGAACCTCGTGATCGCCGCGGGGTTCCTCGGACTGGCCGTCGCGACCGGCGTGCCGGGCAACCGGTTCGCGGACCTCGTCTCCAGCCTCGTCGGCGTGATCGCGTTCGTGAACCTCTTCCTCGGCGGGTTCAACCTGATCCCGTTCCCGCCGCTCGACGGGTCCAAGATCCTCGCCCTCGACAAGGTCACGTGGGCCGCGATGGTCGTCGCCCTCGTCGCGATCGGCGCCGCCGGATGGTACGCGGGCGTCTTCTACTTCTAGCCCCCGGCGCTCCTCGTGCGGGACAGGGGATCGGTCGGCGCAGCACGTTCCGGACTCGTACGGCTCCCCGCGCCGAGCGTTCCTCTTCCCTCCGCATCCGCGTCAATCGTGGCGGCGTCCGGGCCCATGGCGGCGGCACTCCGACGTGTCGTCCGGAGGGCCTTCCTATCCTTAGAGCCGTTCAGATGAGGTCCGGCTGCATGCGGAGCGGTCTCCGCTGCATGCAGCGCGAGTCCCTCTGCGCAGGAGGGGCTCCGGTCGGACTCGGACAAGGGTCGGCTGCGTGCAGCCACACTCGGGACGCATGCGCCGGGGTATACGCTGCGTCCGACGGATGTTCCGCCGCATGCGGACGAAGTCCCGCTGCACGCGCCCGAAGGCGCGCTGCATGCGGAGGGGGTATGCGCTGACTGCGGGAGGCATCACCTCCGCGCAGAGGAGGTTCCGCTGCATGCAGCGCACGTCCTTCCGCACGCGTCGCGGTGTCCGCAGCATGCAGCCGAAGTCTATTCGTGCGCGTTCCGGGGTCGCCGGATCGCCGCGGGTTCCGGCCCGGGTGCGACCTCAGTCGCTTCGCGTGCGGCCGGGATCGGCCCCGACGCCGCCACACCTACGCGAGACACGCCGCCCGATTCGCCGCCACGAGTGCGAGATCACGGTTTCGTCGCCCAACCCGACTAGGCCGCGTTGATCTGCGCCGCCAGATACCCGGCCCCGAAGCCGTTGTCGATGTTCACGACCGCGACGCCGGGAGAGCACGCGTTCAGCATCGCGAGGAGCGCCGCCAGGCCGTCGAAGCTCGCTCCGTACCCGACGCTCGTCGGGACCGCGATCACAGGCCGGTCCACGAGGCCGCTCACGACGCTCGGGAGCGCGCCCTCCATCCCCGCGACGACGACGAGGACCTTCGCATGCTCCAACGTCTTGCGATGGTTTAGGAGTCGGTGGACGCCCGCGACCCCAACATCCGTCAGGCGCTCCACGCGCGCGCCCATCGCCTCCGCGGTCAGGGCGGCCTCTTCGGCCACAGGGATGTCCGAGGTCCCCGCGGTCACGACGAGGACCCGGCCGGTCCGTTTCCTCGGGAGATCCCCGATCGCGATCAGCTTCGCGTCCTCGTGGTACGCGACGGCTCGGTCCCGCACGGCCGCGCGGACGGCTCGGTACGTCTTGGCGGTCGCGCGGGTCGCGAGCACGACGTTCGAGTTCGCCGCCAGTTTGCGGACGATGCCCGTGATCTGCGCGTCCGTCTTGCCCGGGCAGTACACGACCTCGGGGAAGCCCTTCCGGACGGAGCGGTGGGTGTCGACCTTCGCGAACCCGAGGTCCTCGAACGGGAGGCCGCGCATGCGCTCCATCGCTTTGCCGACGCTGATGCGTCCCTCGCGCAGGTCGGACATCACCTTCTCGAGCTTCGCGCGATCCATCGCCGCCAAAGCCATGGGGCACGCTACTTAAGCCCTTTCGGAGATGCACGGCTGGCGGTGCCGATGATTGCGGAATTCAGCGTCACGCCGATCGGCGCGGGCGTCCATGTCGGTGCGTACGTGACGAAAGCAGTGCAAATCGTCCACGACAGCGGGTTAGGATACGAACTCAATCCGATGGGCACGGTCGTGGAGGGCCCGTGGGACGCTGTGATGGCGGTGATCAAGAAGTGCAATGACGAGCTCCTCAAGGAGTGTGAGCGGCTGTCCATCGTGATCAAGATCGACTCCAGACGAGGGCCGGCACCGCCTATGGTGGAGAAGGTCCGATCGGTGACCGACCGAATTCGAACCTAGGCATCGAAAGGAAGTTACATGTAACTCGAGGGTCTTTGTGTGGATAGCCACAAGGACGAGGGCATGGGTATGACCTACCTGAATGTCGGAATCTCGAAGACCCGCAAGGGGCCGCGCAAGACCGTCCGGATGTTGGTCGACACAGGCGCGTTCCCGTCCCTCCTCCCTGCAGAAATCTTGGAGGTGCTCGGAGTCGAGCCGGAGGAGCGGCGGGAACTTCGAATCGCCAACGGCAAGTCCATGCACCGCCGCGTGGGTCGCTTGTACGTTCACCACGGAGGCCGGAGTGCGGAGACCTTCGTGGTCTTCGGAAGGCCGGGCGACGCCATCCTGCTGGGTTCGTACGCCCTCGAGGGCCTAGAACTCGAGGTCGATCCGAAGAGTCGACGCGTTCGGCGGATGAAGGCCTTGCCGGTCTACGGGGCCGTGTCCGCCTAACCGACCTTCTCCCACTTCTCGAGCTCGAGAACGGACGACAGCGTCCCGCCGCGCTTGATCTCCTCGCGGATCCGGTTCTCCCGCTCGAGCACGTCGAGCGCTCGGTTCGCCATCTCCACCGCCATCTCCTGCGGGACGACGATCACGCCGGAGTCGTCCCCGATGATCCAGTCCCCGGAGCGCACGACTTGACCGCCACACTCGATCTCCGCCCCAATCTCCCCGTGGCCCTTCGGCTCCCCCGCGTGCGGCGTGAGGTGGCGGGAGAAGCACGGGAAGCCGATCTCGATGATCGTGTCGATGTCCCGCGCCGCGCCGTCGATCACCACGCCCGCGATCCCCTTCACCTTGCACGACCACGAGGCGAGCTCTCCCCACACCGCGGTTGGACCGCCGCCGACGTCGACGACGATCACGTCGCCCTTCCCCGCGCGGTCGATCGCCTCCACCGGTTTTGCCCAGTCTCCATCGGCGGTCTTCACGGTGAGCGCGCGCCCGACCATCTTCACGGGGTGCGGGTTCCGCGGGAGGATGCCCCGCATCACGCCCCGCTTCTGCATCGCGTCCGCGAGGTTCGGCGTGCTCACCTTCTGGAACGCGTCGAACAGGTCCCCCATCGAGTACTTCTTGTAGAGCCCCGTCGGGATCCGGACCTTCTTGTCGATCGCCTTCCGGATCGTCTTCGTGGCCTCCACGACCTTCTCCGCCTTGATGATCGCGCCACCGACGATGATGATCCGTGCGCCGGCCTCGACCGCCTGCGCGACGGTCTCGCTGTTCAGGCCGCCCGCGACCGCCACGGGGAGCCGGGACGCCTTGCACACCGCCCTCAGCTCCTCGAGCGGCGTGTGCGCGATCATCTGCTCGTCGATGCTCACGTGCATGTTCAGGTAGTCCACGCCGAGGGACTCGAGTTCCTTCGCGCGCTTCGGCTTGTCCTTCACGCGCATGAGGTCGACCATGATCTTCGCCCCGTACCGGCGGGCGGCCTTCACGGCCTCGGTGATCGTCGCGTCGTCGGTGACGCCCATGACCGTGATGACGTTCGCGCCCGCCTTGGCGGCGATCTCGACCTCGAGCGCGCCCGTGTCCATGACCTTCAGGTCCGCGACGACGACCTTGTTCGGGAACGCCTTCCGGAGCGCACGGACCGCCTCGACGCCCTCGGACTTCACGAGCGGCGTGCCCGCTTCGACCCAGTCCGCGCCGCCCAGCACCGCCTCTTTCGCGGCCTGGATCGCGCGTTTCAGGTGCATGAAATCTAGCGCGACTTGCAGGATGGGCTTCTCCGGCTCCATCACCGCCACGAACGCGACGCGCTCCCTATGAATGTATCGAACGTGGACCCGCCTCCGATGAAACGAGGTCGGGACATTCATATAGGGCCGCTCTGTTCCGACGCGCAATGCCCTCGAAGGAGCGGGAGACCTCCGGGGACCGCGTGGACCGATGCGTGACCGGGGTCGAGGGCCTCGACAATATCCTGAACGGGGGCGTGCCGCGCGGGAACACGGTCCTCATCACGGGCTCCGTCGGGACCGGGAAGACGTCCCTGTGCCTGGAGTTCCTCGTCCACGGCGCGCTGTACGGGGAGAACAGCCTCTACATCTCCGTGACGGAGTCCACGGACAAGCTCCTCAAGAACATCATCCCGTACGACTTCTTCGAGGACCGGCTCATGAAGGAGAGCCGTCTCCACTTCTTCGACCTCCCCGTGATCTACGACCGCCTCGGCCTGGACAAGCCCGAGTTCGACTACGAAGAGATCAACATCCTGATCGACGCGGTGACAAACCTCGTCTCGGAACTGAAAGTCAAGCGCTTGGTGATCGACTCGATCACGTCCGTCGCCTACCGCCTACGGTCGGAGGAGATCCTCCGGGAGTTCGTCCTGAAGCTCGGCGCCCGCCTCTCGAGCCTCGGCTGCACGACCCTCGTCGTCTCCGAGATCTCCCCGACGGGGGAGCGGTACTCTTCGTACGGCGTCGAGGAGGCGATCTCGGATGGCATCATCGTGATGGGGAACCTGGAGCGCCGCGGGGACCTCCTCCGGACGCTGCAGGTCGTGAAGATGCGGGGCACGATGCACTCCCGGGCGAAGTACGTCCTGGACCTCACGACGACGGGCGTGCTCCTCGTCCCCCTCCTGAAGGGCGGTAGCGTGGCGGCGGGAGGTGGGTGACATGGCCGGGAAGATCGCCCAGCGGCTGATGGAGCTCCCCGAGGGGAGCGCGGTCGCCCTCCGGATGGGCGCGGAGCAGTACTTCGACGCGATCCGCGCGATCCTGGACATCTACGCGCCGAAGAAGGAGCTCGACGTCCTGTATCTGACGAGCACAATCCCCTCGCGCTCGATCATCGGCGCCCTCGAGGTCCTCGAAATTCCGCTCGACCACATCTGGTTCGTCGACTGCATCTCCCAGATCATGATGAGCGCGGCGGAGAAGCACCCCCACGCGATCTACGTGGAATCCCCGACGATGCTCGAGAACATCATGCTGAAGATCGAGTACCTGATCCGGAAGACGAAGGACCGCGGCAACATCGTCGTGATCGACAGCATCAACAGCCTCGCGATCCACAACAACACGAAGATCCTGAGCGAGTTCTTCCACATCCTCGTCAACAACCTGCGGAGCAAGAAGGCGTCGACCCTGATCTTCTCGATGGAGCAGTACGAGAACGAGGAGATCCGGAACATGATGAACCTCGTGTGCGACGAGACGATCGCGGTGGAGGCGGAGTCCGGTGGCTAGGACCGCGTCCACGGGCCTCGCCGCCCTCGACAAGGCCCTCATGGCGGGCATGCCCCGCGGCTTCACGGCCCTCGCGATGGGCGTCCCAGGGTCCGGCATCGACCTGTTCGCGAAGCAGTTCGCGGCCGCGGGCGCGAAGGACGAGAACGTCGTGTACTTCACAACCTCGGAGCAGGACGAGGACATCGTGGGCACGATGCAGGACTTCGGCTGGAAGGCGGACCTGACGATTCTCAACATTGGGAATCAGTACTACGAGACGGTCCTCGCGCGGCGCCTCGAGGCGAGCCGGTTCCGGCAGGAGGGGCTCACGGTGAAGGACCTCCGCCAACGGTCCGGCAGCGCGCCCCGAGAGGTGAACTTCCTCACGACCCTCGCGTACGAGGCGAGCCGCCTGAGGCCCCCGTTCCGCGTGGTCGTGGACTCCCTGGACTTCTTCCTGGAGTACTACGGGCCCGCGGAGGTCCTGAGCGCGGTCCGGACGATCAAGGCCCACGTCCAGCGGACGGAGGGGCTCTGCCTGTTCACGATGCTCTCCGGCGTCCACGACGCCCGGACCCAGTCCGGCCTCGAGGGCATCGTCGATGCGATCTTCGAGCTCGAGCGGGTCCGAGAGGGGGCGTCGTTCAAGCGGTACCTCGTGGTTCGCAAAGTCCGGAATCACCCGGAGAAGACGGGAATCTATCCCCTCGCACTGACGAAGCAAGGACTGGAAATCGAGTAGGTCCGGCTCCGTTTCGGCGTGATTTTTCGGGCGAAACGTTTATCCCGGGTCCCATCTCTGGACCAGCCGGTGGGTACCCCCCACCGGAGGACAAAACCATGAAGAAGAGCTGGGTCATCCGCAAGGATGAAACGGCGGTGTCTCCGGTGATTGCTACCATCTTGATGGTGGCCATCACCGTGGTCTTGGCGGCCGTGCTGTACGTGATGGTGACGGGTCTGCTGAACCCGCAGACGAGTCAGCCCCCCACCCTCGCGTTGACGGCGGCCCCCCAGAGCGGAAGCCAGTGGAAGGTCGACGTCACCGTGGATCGCGGTGTGGCGCTCTCGTCCTTCCAGGTTTCCCTCACGAATGAGTCGGGCGGAAGTTGCATCGCGGCGCGGGACCTCGCGGCTGGAAGCCTCGGGACCTGCGGCGCCGGCAGCACGCTGACCTTCGTCGAGGTGGCCGGAACTGGCGACTTGACGACGGGCGACTACTTCCAGCTGACGAACGTCGTCGGGTCCAACACGTACACGCTCCGGGTGATCTGGAAGGGCACGGACGCCGTGATCGGCACTGAGATCATCGGGTAGTCCGAGCCCCTCGAACCCCTTTCCCTTCCTTTTCCATTTTTCTGCGGGTCGGCGGAGCCTCTCTCCGCCCGTCCGTGCCCCTACTGGGTCCACTTGAATTCTTCGATCGGCAGGGCGAGGGAGGTCGTCGCGTCCGCGACCCGCCCGAACTGGACAACGAAGTCCGCGGCGGTCACCGCATCGGGCGCCTCGAAGATCACGATCGCATCGGGCTTCCCGAGCAGACCGAGGAACTCGTGGACCATCACGTTGTTCGGGAGCTTCGGGTGCCGGAAGAGCCGGGTGGCCTCCTCGAGCTGACCGGGGATGATTCGCAGCTGCGTAATGAACAACATCGCGTCGCCACGCGCTGATGCCCCGACGGCTATTTAGGAGTTTGGCGGCGACGAACCCGCGACTTGGACGGGGCCCGTCGGTTCCCCGGGAGGCGACACCGGGACCGCCCGCCGCCACACGACGGTCGTCCCGAACGCCCGGTCCGAAAACCGTTGACGGGGGTCGCCGACGCCGACCAGGCCGAGGATCGCGTCGAGCAGCGGGAACAGGTACCAGAAGAACTTCGGGACGTTCCGCGCGACCGCCTTCCCGACGGTGAGGGGGCCGCGCACGGAGCGGACCTCGAGGTCGAACACGTACTTCCCGAGGGTCATCCCGTGGAGCGACTCCGCGGCGGAGCCGTACAGGACGAACACGACCCCGGAGGCGACGGCGAGGAAGACCGCGTCCGTCGCGCCGAGGACGCGGAGGATCGTCCACGTCGGCATCAGGACGAGGATCACGTCGAACGCGAACGCCGCCAGGCGCCGGAGCCAGTGCATCTGCAGGGCGCGACTGTGGCCTAAGACCTCGAAGCCACTCGTCATGAGTGCATCCCGGGCGCCGCATGGGCTCCGGGCTATTTGGAAGTTCCGCAGCCCCGGGGATCCCTCAGATCGCCCATCACTCATCACGGATCAGCGTCGGTTGCGTCATCACGGGGACGCCCGTGACACGCTCCGCTGGCCCATAAGGGCTTTGGCGGCAGACCGCCTACGACGCGCCGCGGATCCGCTTCAGGTTCGCCTGGTACTGCTCGTAGCTGATCCGGCCGGACTTGTACGCCTCCTCCAGCCTCGCAATCCGCTCGTCTCCGGCGGGCGCCGGCGGGGGCGCGACTTCCGCTCCGCAGATCGGGCAGGGCCCCGCCTTCGCCGGGATCGTCAGGCCGCAGCTCGGGCACGCCATCGTCGCCTCCGCGGGAGCTGCCGCCATGGGTGGCGGGGGAACCCCCGCGGAAGGCGCGGGCGGCGCAGGCGGCGCCGCGGCGGGGCCCGGCGGCATCTCCTCCGGCTGCTGCTTCCGCCGCCGGAGCAGGAACCACGCGAGGAGGATCGCCGCCACGATCGCGACGATGAGCCCGACCCACAGGACCGGGGACTCGAAGAGGGACACCGGCCGGAACTGCGCGGCCACCGTCGCGGGCAGGCTCGGGGTCACGCTCAGCGTCCGGGACGCCTGGCCGTTGACCCACGTGACGAACTTGTATGTCACGTGGGTCAACGGCCAGGCGTCCGGCACGTTGACTGTGGCGGTCGACCCGAGGTCGACCCAGTATCCGCCCTTTGCGGAGTCGTAGGGAACGGCCGTGTTGTTCACGGTCACCTGGATCGTCGCGCCCGGCAGCGCCGCACCGTTCTGGTCGACGACCTGCACGGTGAGGAGGACCTGCGCCTTGAGGACGACGAAGACGGTCTTGGAGCTGTCCATCGTGATCTGGCTCGACTGCCACGTCCCCGTGGCCCCGCCGGTCCAGCCGTTGAAGACGACCCGGCCCCCGGGAAGGACCTCGAAGGACTCCGCGCTCAGGACGATCGTCGCGACCTGACCGTCCTCATACCAGCAGTCCGCGACATCGCAGGTGAAGGAGAACGGCGAGGCGAACACCGCCAGCTCGTACTGCCGAAGGTACGTGATCGTGTAGGTGGTCGCCGCCGAGACCGTGACGGTCCGCGAGGCGGGCGCCGTGGCGCTGTCCGACCATCGCACGAACGCGTAGCGGATTCCTGCGCCTCCCGGCCACGGGGCCGGCGCGTCGAGTTGGACGCTCCCGGCCCGCACCCAGATCGTCGCGGGCGTCGTAACCGTCGAAGTGCCGACGGTCACGTCGACATTGATCCCCGCCGGGCTCGTGTCGAACGTGAGCTCGTATTCCACGTAGGTCGTCGCGGTCAGCGACGCCGGCCCGTTGATGCTCGAGAACGTGCGCGGGTTCGCGCTCGACCCGTCCGACCACTGCTCGAACTGGCGGCGCGCGCCGACGCCCACCGTCTGCGGCGTCGGAACCTCGACGGAGTGCGACGACCCCTGCGCGAACCACGCCGTGTACGGCGCGGTGGACGGGGAGCCGTCGACGAGGAGGTTCAGCCCGGTCGGGCTCGTGTCGAACACGTACCGGTACTCGAGCTGCGTCCGCAGGGTCAGTTGCGCGGGCGCTTGGATGTTCCCGAACGTCCGCGGGTTGTTCGTGTTCCCGTCGGACCAGTCCGCGAACGCGCGGCGCGTGTCCGCCGTGATCGGCACGGTCAGGAACTCCGCAGTGTGGGACGACCCGAAGTCCCACCAGAACGTGCACGGCGCGGTGCAGTCGATCCCGTCGACGCGGATCTGCCCGCCGCCCGGCGACGTGTCGAGGATGTACCGATACTGCGCGACAACGTTCGCCGTGAAGGAGCCGGGCCCGATAACGTTCGTGAACGTCCGCGGGTTGTTCGCATTCCCGTCGGACCAGTCGACGAAGATGGTCTGGGTGTCCGGCGTCGAGATCGTTTGGAACTGCACGGTGTGGCTCGTGGTCTCCCGCCACCACACGGTCGCGGGCGTCGTCGTCGTGACCGAGTCGATCAACAGGTCGAGTCCGGATGGGTTCGTGTTGAACTGGTAACGGAACTCCTGCGCGGTCTGGACGACGAGGTTCGCCCCCGCCGCCACGTTGTTGAACGATCGCGGGTTGTTCGGGTTCCCGTCGGACCACTGCACGAACGCGCGTCGCGTGTCTGGGTTGATGTTGATCGTCTGGAACTGGACCTGGTGGTTCGAGCCGGCGGCCCACCACACCGTGTACGGCATGGGTTGGGACACCCCGTCGACGTCCAGGTTGAATCCCGTCGGGAGCGTGTCGAACTGGAACCGGTACTCTGTGGTGCAGATGAGGTCCAACGTAAGCGGCACCGTCACCTGGATGTTGTGGGTCCGGGGCTGCCCGTCCGACCAGCTCGCGAACACGTACCGCGTGTCGGGGCCGCGGAGCTGCGGGCTCGGCACGTCGAGCGCGTGGATGCTGTCGCGGACGAACCAGAACGTCTGGCCGGACACGTAGGTCGTCCCGTCGACGATGTAGTTGCAGTCCGCTGGCGTCGGCCGGATCTGGACGCTGTACTCGAGGCGGTACTGCGCGACGTAGACCCCGGGCGCCGAGGCGACGAGCGTCCGCGTCGGAGCGACGGGACCGTCCGCCCATTGCGTGAAGACGTACCGCTCCAGCGGCCCCCCGGGCTGCTGCGGCGAGATCGCGGTCACGGTGTTCGACGAACCCGCGTCCCACCACAGGTTGTTCTGCGGCGCGACGAGCGTCGTCCCGTTGATCGTCACCTGCAGGCCCGTCGGGGACGTGTCGATCTGGAAGCGGAACTGCTGCGTCGCTTCGCAGATTTCTGTGATCGGCCCGTTCATCTGGATGTCCACGGGGTTGAACGGCCCCGTGATCGAGCCGGGGCCCGTTCCGATCCACTGGCCAAAGGTGTACCGGGTGTCCGGCGAGGGCGCGGGCATTACGCATTCAATCGTGACCGTCGCCCCTGCGTTCTGCCACGAGCTGCCGGGCGTGAGGGTTACGCCGCCCACGGTCGCACTCATCGAGAGCCAGTACTGCGTCTGGTAGTTCGCGACGAGGACCGTGTCCGCGGCGCCGACCGTGATGTCGTGCGCCCGCGCGCCGCCGTCGCTCCACGAAACGAAGTTGTACTGCGTGTCCGGCGGGCCGGGTTCCGTCTGTGGGGCGTCGACATTTTGCACAGTGCCGATGTTCCAGAGCGCGACGTAGGGCACGTTCTCGGCCACGGTGTTGATGTTAATCGTGCCGCCGATCGAGGCGGGGTTCTTCTTCACGACGTACATGGACGCCCCGGTGAGCGTCGCGTGCCACGCGTCGTTGTCCCCGTCGCGGTTGTCGATCCACCCGATTCGGATCTTCGCCCCGTACGCGAGGTCGACCGCGTGGGGGACGTCCGCGACCGTGCCCGCGTTGTCGCTCACGCGGTAGGGGCCGGTCCACGTCGAACCGCGCGTCGGCGAGAGCCAGTACACGACGTCGGAGACGCTGCGGTACGCCGCGTGCACAACGTCGCCGGAGGCGGTCAGCGCCAGGTGCTTCTGCTCCATGTTCGGAGCCTCGAAGTAGCCGTTGCCTCCTTGGATGAACTCCCAATTCGCTCCGCCACCGCCACCGACGGCAGAATGGATGACCTGCATGAGGTGGTTCGGAGTGCCGAAGGCCGCAGCGTTGTGGTACGCTCCGCCATACGTGATGTCCTGCCCGAGCACGGCGACGGAGCCGAAGATCGGGTCATCCGACTCCGGCCCGATCGCGACCGCGTCGAGGTTCCCGTTGATCAGGTCGAGCGTGAATAGGTAGGCCGCCCACGTCACGTCGTTCCCCTGCTCGAACTCGATGAGGAGGTACTCGGACCCGTCGTTCGCCGCCATCTGGGGCCGGAAGCCTTCCTCTCCCATGGGAGCGCCGGCGGATCGGATCACGATGACCCAGTCCGCACCGGTGGATGGCGTGGGGTCGTTCAGGAAGACGGTCTGCCAAGCTCCCGCGGGAGAGCCGCACGAGCCGTCCGTGAAGGCGCACCAGCCCTCGTACCCGACGTACACGGCCTGCGCGGCCACCACGACACCGCCGGCCGTCGCGACGACGCACGACCCGGTGCACCCGGATGCCCCGGGCCGCTTGAACAGCGTGAACGGGTAGCTCGGGGGGAACTGGATGCCCTGGGTCGCGAACGATGCCCCGCCGTTCGTGGACACGAGATACCGGTAGACGTTCGTCGCTGCGCCGTCATCGTGCTGGATGAACACGAGGACGAGGTTGGGCGGGAAGAGGACGATGTCCGGCGCCATCCGGTTGTACCCGACCGCTGGGAGGCTGAGGATCGTCCACGTCGCGCCGCCGTTCGTCGACTTCGCGATGCGCACGTCCGTGCCCCCGCCGACGGGGTGCTCGTAGGCGATGTACACGTCGTTCCCCGACGCCGCCACGCTCGCCCAAGAGTCCGCGCCCGCGATGTTGTCCGCCTGCACGTTCGCGCCGAACGGCGCGTCGAGCGGCTGGGGCG
>Ga0209341_10000639_pt1 | contig 36129 bp, 54 predicted proteins | sample RifCSP13_2_FD_184020 | JGI IMG/M metagenome (GOLD analysis project Ga0209341, IMG submission 184020) | Soil microbial communities from Rifle, Colorado - Rifle CSP2_sed 13_2 (SPAdes) (version 2) | ecosystem: Environmental > Terrestrial > Deep subsurface > Rock core/Sediment | place: Rifle...
GCTGAAGCGGGGCGGGATGTCAAAGGTAGGCAAGGTCGTGGTCGAAGAGGTTGCGAAGCCCATCAAGCGGGTGCTCGGGAACGCGGAGACATTGGCCGAGCGACTCGGGTTCGGGGGGCCGAGTCTACGCTACGTGCCGCGGGAAGAGGCTGAGCGGTACGCGGTGGAGGACGCGGTAGAGACGCTGCGGTTGAGGGAGGTTCTGTGAACGTTGTTGCTCAAGCCGTCGGTATCGCGGCGGCAGTGATTGCGCCATTCGCGTTTCTTGGGCTGATCTACCTGCTCTGCTGGCGATGGGAGCGTCGTCGGTAGTGACGCCCGTCGAGCAACTCGACTACGCCGTCTGGCCCATGCTTCACCACATGACCACCCGCGGCCTCCTCGTAGACCAGTCCGCCCTCGACGCCCTCCAGCGCAAGGCCGCGGCGCGCATGGAGGAGGTGCTGGCCGAGCTGGAGCGCGAAGTCGGGCACCCCATCAACCCAAACTCGGGCGTGCAGGTGGCGGACTGGATGCTGGAAGAGGGCTTCGCCGGCCGCATGACGCCGAAGGGTGACCGCCTCTCGACCAATGAGAAGAGTCTGCGGTTGCACGTCTCGCCCGTCATCGATCTGACGCTGGAGTTCCGCGGGCTCCAGAAGATCGTGGGCACCTACATCGAGCCTGTCCGCGGCTACTCCCGCTTCGACGGCCGCATCCACCCGCGGTGGAAGCCGACCCGAGTCGCGTCAGGCCGCCTCGCGTGCGGCCGTGAGCGCGCCGGCAAAGAGGGCTACACGCAGTGGGACTCGCCCAACCTGATGGCCTTCCCGACGCGGGATGACTGGGGCAAGGAGCTGCGAGCTTGCTTCGTGGCCGACCCCGGCTACACGATGTTCAGCATCGACTACTCGCAAATCGAAATGCGTAACATGGCTGCCCTCAGTCAGGACCCTGAGCTGCTCCGCATCTTCCGCGAGGACCGCGACATCTATGCCGAGACGGTGCCTGCCCTGTTCGGCGTGCCGGTCCCGCCCGACTGGAAGGACAACTCGGAGTGGAAGGCCGCGTACCGCACGCCCTCCAAGGTCGTCACTCTCGCGGTCGGGTATGGCATCCAGGGCCGCTCCCTCTTCGAGCAGCTCCTCCTGTGGGGCTGCGGCACGCCCGACGCCCCGCGCTTCCCCCTCGAAGCGTGCGACCCGCTGATCGACCGCTGGTTCGCCCACTACTCCGGTGCCCGGGAGCGGATGTGGAAGGTGTGCTCGATTGCCCGCGCGAACGGTGGCTGGGTCGAGACCGAGCTGGGTCGGCGTCGTTTCCTGCCCGCCCTGTTCTACACCGGGCGCCGCTACCCGCAGTCGAAGATGCGGGCCGAGGCCGAGCGGCAGGCTTTCAACCACGAGGTACAGGGGACTAGCCAAGAGGACATGAAGCGTGGCATGATGGCGGTGTGGCCGCGAGCCGAGGCGGGGGACTTCGAGCCGCTACTCCAGATTCACGACGAGTTGGTTGGACAGGTGCGTGACCCGGGTGTGGTGCCCGAACTGGCTGCCGCGATGGTGGCCGAACGAGGAGGGGTTGTGCTGAAGACCGAGTGGACCACGGGAGAGAGCTGGGAGGAGTTAAAATGAGAGAGCTTCAGCTTCTCGCTTGGATTCGGGAGTACGTAGGTCCGTGCGCTGCCGCACTTGCGGAGCAACGTAGACGAGCGCGACTGGCTCGTGAACATCGAGCCGCGTTGGAAGACATGTTCCTGTGGGCACGCCGATGAGCGCCCCCCGCATCCTGCTGCTTGACATCGAAACCTTCCCAGACTTGGCCTACGTCTGGGGAGCCTACGAGCAGAACGCCATCGCGATCCGCGACCACTGGTTCATGCTCAGCTTCGCCTACCGCTGGTACAAGGCGGGGCAGATCGTGTGCCGCACCATTGAGGGCGCGAAGAAGGGTGACGACCGCCGGCTCGCGAAGGAGATTCACGCCCTCATGGACGAGGCAGACATCATCGTCGCCCACAACGGGGTGGACTTCGACTGCAAGAAGATCAACGCGCGGCTGATCGTGCACGGGTTCTCGCCACCCTCGCCGTACAAGATCGTGGACACGAAGCGCGAGATCAAGAAGGTCGCGGCCTTCAGCTCGAACAAGCTCGACTGGCTCTGCAAGCAGCTTGGGCTTGGACACAAGCTGGAGCACGAGGGGTTCCCTCTGTGGCAGGCGTGTGCCGAGAGCAACGACCCGGCCGCGTGGCGCAAGATGGAGCGCTACAACAAGCACGACGTGCGGCTCCTCGGGGAGCTGTACGAGGTGATCGCGCCCTGGATCAAGCAGCCGAACGCGGCCCTCTACTCGGGTGACGAGCGGTGCGTCAATCCGATTTGCGGATCCACCGACCTACACGTCTTCCCACGACTCTACTTTGCGATGACGCGGGCGTATCGCCGCATGCAGTGCAACAAGTGCGGGAAGTGGGCACGGGCCGTGATCTCGGAGCGGACGCCGCGGGCGACGATGGTGCAAGCATGAAATGGGCATTGATCGGAGCAGTCATAGCGCTTGCGGCGGTGGGTTCTATCATAGGGCTGCTGGCTTTGGCAGTGTGGGTGATAGGCGAGTTCGGCCCCCCGGTGCTGGTCGTCGCGGTGATTGCAGGACTGGGTGCGGTGACGGGATGGAACTACAGTCGCTTCTACGAACGTAGAGGGTGGAAGCCGTGAGCCCCGGTATCCAATGGGCGCTCGTCATTCTTGCGGCATTCAGCGCCGCCGGGACCTGTCTGCGTGCCTACGTCGCGTGGCGGACGTGGAGGGAGTACCGATGAATCTGCTTCTCACGCTACTTCTCGCCGCGGATCTGACGCGCCCGTCTCTCGTCCTGCGCGCGGCTCCCCGAATGTCGATCGCCAACCCCGGCGTCGGCTGCTCTCAGGTGCTCTTCACCGCAGAGATCCGCGGCCCCGAAGTCGAAGCGTGGTACTGCCCGCGGGTGGAGTGGCTGTGGCCCAATGGCACCGTGTCGGCCGAGGAGTCGGACTGCCCCCCGTTCGACATGCGCTGGGAGTGCCGTCCTGCTCGTGGACCGGAATGCACGCTCGACTGGCATACGGACCCGCTCGGCGGGCGGGTGATCGATCTCAACCCGTGCGAATGCACGATTCCCGGCTATCCGCGGCGGTGGTATCGCCCGGTCTGCGTTCCGCCTCATCCGCAAGAAGAGGACTGGGAGATCGGAGTCCGACTGAGCGCGCACGGAAAGACGATCGCGTTCCAGCGCGCTCGCGTCACGGTGAAGTGATGGACGCGCCTCGACCGGCGTTGCGGATCGTGCTCGCCCCTCTTCGAGGCGTTCATGCTGATGTGATGGTGCGAAAGGGCCGACCGGCGCGGGGCGAGCGTGTGATCCGTGTGGACCCGCGGGCACGCAACCCGCACTTCTACCTGCTACACGAGCTGATCCATGCCGAGAGCCCAGGATGGAGCGAGACACGAGTCAGGCGGGAGACGACCCGCCGATGGAGGAGGATGGGATGGCGAGAAAAGGCAAAGCTGCTGCTCCTGCTCGGAAGAGCGCGTCTGGGCGCGTCATCCGGGCCCGAGTGAGCGCTTACGACGCGGTGGACTCCGCGCTGGCGCTCGGGGTCAATCGAGGTATCCTGCGGCACGATAAGTATAGTATCGCGCCGTTGCGGGGTGATCTCAGGCTGTTGGAGAACGAGATCGTGTCGAGCTTCTGGCTAACGCTCGACGACGCGGGAGTGGAGCTGAAGTAGTGCGCTGCTGCATATGCGGGTCACAGGACGACGTGCATCGTTGTGGCTGGTGTAAGCACAACTTCTGCGTCAAGCATCGGCGCGGATGGGGTGTGTGGGACCGGGGCAAGGCGGCGCTCTCGTGGTGGCTGTCCGCGCATCCACCGTGCCACTGCGATCACTGATGCTCCTGAGCCTCATCGCGACGCGAAAGTGCTGGACAATTCGGCTGGTGAGTCGTAGATTGTGGTTGGAGGTGGCGGCGTGGCGGACTGGGAAAAGCGGCTTGACGCAGAGGGGGTTCGAGTGGAGACTGGGGCCGAGATACGTGGGAAGGCGAGTTTCGTGGAGTATCGTCTACCACCGGGAAGCTTCGTGACCGACCTGGATGGCGACCGGCTGTACAGCATCGGCCTGACTGCCCCAACCCCGGAGCAGGCTGAGGTGCTGCGCGAGTTCGGCCGCATGCTTGCAAGCGTGAGCAAAGACGGTGGCAAGAAGCGGGCCGCGGGCCTGAAGCCGAGTTGGAAGGTGGACACCTCCCACGAGGCCGCGATCTTCTCTCACCTCAACAAGTGGAAGCACGGCGAGCGCCGTGATCCCGAGAGCGGCCAGCACCCACTCGTCCACATGGCGTGGCGAGCGCTGGCGATTGCGTGGCAGGAGGATCTGATCCCGACATCGGAAATGAGACAGGGGGAGCGATGATCGAGCGAGAGTTCGCACGCATTCGAGATTTCGTAAGGATGCCTCGGCCGTTGGGGTTCATGCATGAGGTGCAGTGGATCGAGATGCTGGTGTCACGGAGGTTCCGATGACCAGTGACCCCGCCGCTCTCGCCGCCCAATACGTCGAGCTGCGCGACACGATCGGAGCGCTCGAAGTCCAGGCCAACGAGATCCGAGACCGACTCAAGGGCACGCTTCTCGGCGAAGCGACCGGCCCCCCGCCTGGCGGCTGGGTCTACGGCCCGGTCACGGTGCAGTACGTGAAGGCCAGCGAGCGGACGAGCATCAACCGCAAGAAGCTGGTGCAACAGGGAGTGACCTTGGAGCAGATCGAGGCCGCGCTCGACGTGACGAAGATGCCGCCGACGATCCGCGTGGTGAAGACCAGCGAGGCGCCGGCCGAGTGAGCACCGATCTCTTCGATGGCGTCTTCCCCGACGAGGACGCGGGTGTCCGCTCCGCCGAGCCTCCCGCCACGATGGAGGAGCGGCGCGAGCTGCTCCGCGAGTGGTCCCGCGACCCGTGGGACTTCCTCACTGGCCGCGACACCGACGGGCGCCAGATCATCTACACCAAGGATGAGGGCGACGCGGAGCATCCCTTCAAGCCATTCCCCGCGAAGCAGCATCTTTTCCGGCTGACGAAGGACCTGTTTGGCGATGCGCGAGTAGTGCTGGTTGACAAGTCGCGTCAGATGATGGTCTCGACCCTGTGCTGTCTACTGATCTTGCACCACATCCTGTTCCGCCGCGGCCGCCTCGTCTTCATCTCGAAGCAGAAGCGAGAGCTGGCCGAGATGCTGATGCGGGACAAGCTGGTCGGCCCCTACGAGCGCATGCCCGAGTGGGTGCGGGTCGCGCTCCCGTTGGAGATGACGAAGTCGCAGGTGGTGGCGACGCGGACCGACAGCCGCGTCAACGCGGTCGCGCAGAACGCGGCCGTGGGCGAGTTCCGCGGCAACCGGGCCTCGATCGTGCTCGTGGACGAATGCGCGTTTCAGGAGTATTTCCCTCAGATGATCGGCGCGGCCAAAGAAATGTGCGACCGTCTCTGGGGGGTGACCACAGCGAACAGCGGGAATCCCGGGGCTGACAAGTTTCTGGATCTCGTTCGAGAGGAGTAGTGATGCGGCGCCGTGCGACGTTCAACCTCTACGTCAGTCTGCCAGACGAGTACGGGGCTGCCGAACTCGAAGGCGTGACCGAGAAGCTGATCGCGTTCCTGAACACGGGCAACATCCCAGTGTTGAATGCGACATGGGCGTGCCAGGGGATTGGGCAGAAGACGACTTCACCAGGGCCGGTGCTGGCGTTCTCGAAGGAGGAGTAGTGGCCAACCACAAGGCCCTGCCCGGCTACAAGGCCCGCACCACGAAGCGGGGCTACCGGGTTGTCGAGATCGACGCATGGGCCGACCCCGCGCGCGATGAGTCGTGGCTCGCGGAAGCTAGGAGGCGCTCTCCTACCGAGTCCGACTTCCAGCGCGAGGTGCTGCGGAGTTGGGAGACGGTGCAGGGCGACGCCTACTACGCGGAGGCCGCGAAGATCGGACGGGAGCGGTACGTCTTCGACCTGCCCCAGCTTTTGCGCCAGCCGGTCATCCGCGGCTGGGATTTCGGGCTACGGCACCCGGTCTGCGTCTGGCTCCAGTACGGGCCGGAGTCGGATCGCGTCTTCGTGCTGCGGTGCTGGGAGCCGAAAACCGACAAGGGCGCGCAGGGCATCGCGGCCCACCACTTCCGCGACGTGTGTCGCTGGCTCTCGGGCGAGATTGCCTACGACGAGCTGCTTGACCAGACATCCCGTGACTGGGCCGACCTGCACCGTGAGTTGGCAACCGCAGGCCAACAGCCGATGCCGCCTTGGTTCCCCAGGGGGGTTGAGTTCCTCGACTTCTCGGGCCACGAGGCGAACACCCCGCAGTCGATCTCGGCCAAGGATCCGCGGGACGCGACCCTGGCGGACGTGTGGCGCTCGGGCGGCATCAACCTCGCGACCCAGTACGGGAAGGTGAAGGCGCGCTGCGACGTGTTGCGCCGCCTGCTCTTCCCGCGCGCAGACGGGTGGCCTGGGATCGTGGTGTCGAAGTATTGCCCGCAGGTGATGGCGATGCTGATGGGCGGGCTGGTCTTCAAGCGGGCGACACCGCTCCGGCCCAGACCGGAAGACCCGAAGAAGGACGGCTACTACGACGACGTGAACGACGCGCTGACCTACGCGCTCGTGGCGGTGGTGCCGCCCGCGCCGCCACGGCGGGACGTGGTGGAGGAGGAGTACATCCCGTGGAGTCTCTAGCCAACCCGGGCGGCGAGTCGGTGCTCGCGTGGCTATCGCTTGAGCGTCTTGGCCTGCTCCAGATTGTGGTCAACGGCTTCGTCACCCTCGGCATCGCGCGCGTCTGCTGGCGGTTCGCCGGTCCGGTCGCCGCGTGGCTCGGGGTGCTGATGTGGTCGTCGTGGCCTTCAGTCCATAACGCAGTTCACTCCCCCTACTACTACTACTGGCCGAACGTGTGCGCCACCGCGGTCGCGCTCGCGTGGGTGGAGCGGCACGAGTGGGTCACAGGGCCGCTACTCGCGCTCTGGGTCCAGCTTCGGGCGACCGCTGTTGGGCCGCTCGGCGTAGTGACGCTGCGGTCGTGGCGACATGGGGCAGTCGCCGTCGCCATCCTGCTCGCGACCGCAAGCTCAGTACGCACCCAGGTCTGGCACGACCTCTACATCGGGATCGGCACGCGGCCCAACCCGTATGGGGTAGTCTACTCTGACGAGCACGCGATCGCCGTGGCGGCAGCCGCGGGCATTGAGTTCAAAGCGCCGGGCTACGAGCCCTTTCTGCGGGGGCGCTACCTTAAGATCGCGCTCGCGGACCCACTGCTGATCGCGCGCAACTTCGCGCTCAACACGCTGTATGCGCTGGGAGGCGGATCGCTGGCCGGACCCACTCGGCTCCTGTGCGTCGTGCCCATCATTGTGCTGCTGAACCTGAGACGAGAGAGTGCCTACCGCGGCCTGGCCGCCGTGTGGGCCGCGCAGTGCGCCACGCTAGGATTCGTCTGCCGTCCGCAGGAAGGCTACATGTGGGAGACGATGGCGCTCGTCTGCATTCTCGGGGTGAGCGGCGGTGTTCGCGCAATCCGACTGATCGGCGAAGCGTTGTACGACATGTTCGACGACTCGCCGCGCGCCAGTCACTTCCAGTCCACTGCCACCCACGGCCCACAGGTCGAGTCGTCACCAAGTCGGCCCGGTAGACACGCGCGCACAAGGGTGCCGAACGCCGGCCCACTCGTCTGCGGCACCATGAAGAAGCCTGCGTAGGGGCCGTACTCGTCACGCTGGACAGCGAGCCACGCCGGCCGCCCCTCGAACTCGGGCGTGTGCGGGTCGTCACGCCATGTCGTGCTGCCGAAGTGGTCACAGCTCGTGTTCGGGTGCACCCGGTCGTCGTGGCATTGGCCCTGCTGTCCGCCCGCCTTGTACTCCCAGACGGGGCCGAGAGGCGCGGCCGGAAGCAGTTGGCCAGCCCGCGCACCCGCAAGCACCCACCCCTCGTAGTCGGCGCGCTGCTCGGAAGGCTGCCACAGGCCCTTGTCGTTGTCAAAGTGGCAGTCGTTGACGCGGACGCCGTGGATGGCCTCGCACAGCTCGGGGTCGCCCGAGACGCGGGACGTGGAGTCGAGCCCGTTCCCGTAGCGGCTGTTGCGCATGTAGATTGTCGCGGAAGCGATGGGGAATCGGACGGGGAACACGGTCGAGGGCGGCGGCGGAGGTGGAGGCGTCACGCCGTCGCAACCCCGCCCGAAGAGCGTCAACGCGCGCTCGAAGTCATCGTCCGTCATGTCGTCGCGCCACAGCCACCAGTGGAGGCCCTTTGCCCGAGCGCCGCAGAAGGCCGCGTGCTCCTGCTCGGGGGACGAGAGTGCCGGGTTGCGCTCGTTGTTCTCGGTGTGCTTTCCGGCAATGGAGGCTGTGAGCGGGGCACGATCGTGCGTCGCGCAGTAGTCGAAGGACGGGCTGGAACAGAAGTCCGTGTTGTTGGTCCCGATCAGACGGTCCGCCCCTCCGCTTTTCTGGCTCTCGTCGCGGATGATCGAGGCCACCCACTCATACCACTCGCGGCGCGTCCCTTGGATCTCGCCGCCCTCGTTGTCGGTGATCCAGATGACGTGCGTCGCATCCTTCGCCTCGGAGACAACCTTGCGGATGTAGCGCTCCTGCTCGGGTGACGGCCGGCGGCCGCACGCATCGATGTCCTCCACCGGCCACGGCATCTGCTGATCGCCCCACTGCGCGTGCTTGCAGTACCAAGTGTCGATGACGACCACCTCGACATTCGCGCCGATCTTCCGCGCATGCGCGAGCAGCTCGCGGTAGCGGTCCCAGAAAGCGGGGTTCCAGTCGCTTCCCGCGTCGCCCGCGTAAGGCCCTCCGATCGCGGTCCACGCGCTCTCGTGATCTGCGTCACCGTAGAAAGGCCCCATTCGGAAGTGAAACATGTTCGCGCCGCGCGCGTGAGTGTAGTCCATCCAGCACTCGCTCGCGAGCGGCCAGAGTGTGTTGCACGTGCCGCAGCCTTCACAGGCGGTACAGCACTGGATTGCCCCGAAGGGCGCGAATGGCTGGCCGTCGCGCGTCAGGTGCGGTGGGTTCGGCTGGCGAAGAAGCAGGGGCGGGAGCGGAGGAGGAGTCGGAGTAGGAGTTGGTGTGGGGGTTGGGGTAGGAGTTGGTGTCGGGTTGGGCGGCGGGTTGAGACCACACCCCAGCAGCGCAACAAGTCCGGCGACAGCAAGTATGTGCTTCACTTTCTCTCCTCCGGTGCCGGTCGCGGCACACAAGTATGGGTCTCGACTGCGCATGTCTTGTCTGCCGGGCAGCCCGCGATCATGCAGTCGCGGATGATGGGGCGCAGAACAACACACCCGAGCGTTACCATGGCCGTGGTGATTCCCATGGCCACGATAGCGCGCTTCATTCCGCGTCCTCCATTCGGGAGAAGAAGAAGTGGCCCATCAGGCCGCCGATCAGGAAAGCGATCCACACGCCCTTGCTGGACGCGGGCACCACGTCGCGGAGCAGACTCGCGACCGCGAGCCCGAAAGCGAAGGGGACCACGGGGCGCGCGTTGAGCTGCCAAACCACCTCGGAGATCGTGTCGCCCGCGTAGCTGTTGACGAGCGTCCACGACTCCAGCAGAAGGAGAGCGGCGCAGAAGGCGAACCACACGGGGTCGAGTAGCGTCCACATGACGCCCCCGAAGGTCAGGAGCAGGAGAGCGAGAACGATGTATTTTACCGGGCCGGCGGGCAGGTTTGCCATGACAGTCTCCTACGAGAGTAGCACGCACTGCAACGGGGTGCCGCCGCCATGCGGCACGAGCACCACGTTGTCCGCGAGATGGGCGTGAAACACGTCTTGGATCGCGAGAACGTGGTGCTGGACGAGCGCCAGATTTTCAGCCGCATGACTGTGGGCCGCATCGGAGAGCGAGAGCACGTTGTGCTGAATGAGCGCGAGCTGCTCCGCGGAGTGGACATGAGCGGCGTCCGCGACGGCGAGCAGGTTGTGCTGCACCAGGGCGAGACCATCGGCCGCGTGAGTGTGGGCCGCGTCCTGGATGACGAGCGCTACAGCCGGGCCGTATGCGGTGAGCACCACGTTGTCACCTGCGTGACCGTGGGCGGCGTCCGCTACGACAAGGATGTTGTGCTGGACGAGCGTGGGACCGTCAGCTATGTGGGCGTGAGTCGCATCCGCCACCGCGAGGACGTTGTGCTGGACGAGCACGAGCCCATCAGCGGTGTGCGCGTGCGCCGCGTCAGCCACGGCCAAGACGTTGTGTTGAGTGAGAGCCGGCCCATCCGCGGTATGGGCATGCGCTGCATCTTGGATGACGAGCTGGACAGACGGCTCGTGCGCGGTGAGAACGATGTTGTCGCCCGCATGGCCATGGGCAGCGTCGGCCACCGCGAGGACATTATGTTGAACGAGCGTAAGACCATCGGCGGCGTGCGTGTGGCCCGCGTCTGCAACCGCGAGAACGTTGTGTTGAGCGAGAGCTAGATTGTCTGCCGCGTGCGCGTGAGCGGCGTCTTGGATGACTAGAAGTGTCGAGCCAGCACTACTTGGCCCGAGCGGCTGCCAGACCCAAGACACGCTACGTCGCCTTGCGGAGAGACCACGCGATGCTGCGGTCGGTGCCTGTCAGCTTCGCCACTCCGACTTCCCACCCGTCACCGACGATGAATGCCGGCATGACCCACGGCCCGGCTTGAGCGCCTGTGACGATTGCCTCGAAAGCTGTGCGCTGAGTGCCGGCGTTGATCTTCTCCACCAGCCGGATCTTGTACTGATCTCCGGCAACCATGGCGGCGAAGTCGATCCAGACGGTGAGCATCGCATCGTCGGTCTGGTCCGTCTTCGCGGTGCTCGCGGAGGCGAGCCAGTATTCGGTCGTGCCGATTGTCGCGCTGCCGTTTGTCAGTGAGATTGCCATTATCCTATTAACTCCAGGCCCAAATGCGGCGGTTCAATGGCCGGGAACGCATCGGAAAGCTCAATGATGTATCCGCTCTCGGGCTGCCCCACCGCACTAAGGCCCTTAAGCTCCAGCGCGTACGGGGCCATATGCCAGAGTAGCCCATAGATGGACTCGAACGATTCGGGTGTCCCGCGTGAGGCGAGTGTCCGGTACTTTACGATTGGCATTTTTAGCCTCCAATGCCGACAATGGCAGCCTGATAGCCTGTGTCTGGAGGGTTGTTACAGTACCCGCGGACATAGATGGTGGAACCGGCCGGGACTCGACACGCGCCCTCAAAAAGGTTCAGACTGAGAGGATTACCGCACGATTCACCTGTGGAGCCAGTGTGCATTAGCCGCTGGAATACGACCTTGTTCGAGGCGTCTCCGTAAGCAAACTCGATCCATGCGTACTCAGCGGTGATCGTGGCGTTATCGACTTGATAACAGCCTTGCCACCACCAGCATTCGCGCGTAGTGGTGCCGAGAGACACCCACGACCCATTCGCCCCATTGCCGGGTGTGAAGCTCGTGCCGGACGTACCGGAAACTCCAATTGTTTCGCTATATTGGCCCACGCCGATCATCCACGGCAGATCCACAAGGCCATACACTCGCATCCCGACCCGCACCGTGCCGGCAGTCGCATTGGACCCCGCGATGCGGAACCCGACTGTGGCCCCGGCGGGGATGCGGAGCGGGAAGAAGAAACGATGACCGTTACCGGCCTGGGAGGCATTAGCTGCGGCTCCACACACGATATCAGTGATGACGGCAGCATAGCTTGTCCCGCCAGCAGGATCTACACCGACATCGAGTACGTGACGTTTTGCGTTAGATGTCGAAGCGCCGTCTGATACGCGGATGAGGAAACCGACTATCTCATTCGCTAGAGTCCCAAGACCAGAGTCAGTCCATGAGCCTTCGGCATCCGACACTCCGGGCGCAACTGATGCCCCAGGCGTGGCGGTAGGCGTAGCGCCGAAATTGTCCACCACGTAGCCCGTCGTGCGACGGGATGTCGGAGTCCAGAGTGACATGACAGCCCTACGTAGGATCGGCGATCTCGGCATCCCACACGGGGAAGTCCACCGTGCCGCCCGCGGTGAGCACCTGGCTTGTGCAGGTCGTCACGTAGAGCAGTCGCGTAGCATCGCAAAGCGCAATGTGGGTCGCGGTGCCGCTCGTATCGATGGGCACCGCCGACTTGGCCGCCACGCGCACCTTGCGGCCGTTCGTGTCCCCGTCCGAGATGGTGAAGTCGGTCCCGGGCGTCATCGCCACGTCGGCCAGTGCGAACGTCGTCACCGCCTGGGTGCGGGTCGTGGGCTCGGCATTGCAGGCCGTCATGATGTCGGCGTCGTTGAAGATGTTGAACGCGCCGTCGAGAACGTCGTTGTGAACCGACTTCGCCATGGCTAACTCCTTCTAAACTCGACAAGTACAGCGACCTGCGTGGGCGACCCCGCCGCGGTCACGATCTGAAGCTCCAGCGAGTCGCCCTCGGCGTAGCTGGTGTTCTGCACACTCTCGTCCGCCATCCAGATGTCCGCGCTCGTGAGGCTCAGGTTAGACGCGAGATGGGCCGCGGACCCGTTGCGGCGCGCGTTGACAGTCGCGCCCGAACCTCCGACGCGGTAGCCGGAGACCTTCGTCACCACGCACGCAAAGGGGGCCTGCCAGACCGCCACGTTGAGAGGCGCGGTGGGCGACAGCACGTTGCCGCCTTTGTCAAAGGTCTCGGGGCCGGCTTCAACCGCGGTCCAACCCTGGGTGACACGATCCCAAGCGTACCACGTGCGGAAGTCGCTGCGCCAGAAGAACGCTCCTGCGGGCGGTCGGATCTGCGGGTCTTCGATGTCCGGGAAGGCAGTTCCCTGCGCCCCGACCCAAAGGCCGTTTTGGTCCACCCAGACAGTGGCGTCGCCGTATTGGCGAGCATGCAGATTCACGCGGGTTACTCCGCTTTCGCCTCGTAGACGGCGCCGAGCTTGTTCACCACAAGGAGCCGGGTGATGCGGTAGGACCGACTGCCCCGAAGCACCACCTGCCCCGGTCGCAGCGTGTCACGGTCCTCACGCACGATGATCGTGCCCTCGGGCGCGACCTTCGTGCCGACAGCTTCGATGAAGCCATCCGCCTTCGCGCCGGCCGCCGCGATGAGCCCATCCGCCTTCTTTGCCGCGCGTGACCGGAGCTTCGCAGCCAGTTCGACGGCCTTGCGCTTCGCCCAGACATCGAGTCCGAGCGCGAGTGCGGCCTTGAGCGCCAGTTTCCACCACATCAGAACACCATTCCCTTCTGAGTCGGCCCGTCCGCCTCGACCGCCTCGGACCACGTGTGCGTGCCGCACACGCACGCGATCTCCTGCCCGTCGCGGATGAAGACGGTGCAGGCGTCGCGGTAGCGCGTCTCGTGCGCCTGAATCTGGTAGAAGCCGGCACCGGCATTGACGACGTAGAAGCGCAGCGGGGTCGGACTCGCCGGTCGCAGAGCCCACAGCGCTACTCCAGTCCACACGAGGGCGAGCGCGATGCTCACGTACAGCGCCTTGTAGCTCATCACATCCCCATCGCGAACAGATTGACATCTTTGAAAGTGGCGTTGCGCCCGGCGGTCAGGTTGCCGACGAACAGCTCGATGTACTCGTTCTGCGCCAGCTCCAGCATGATGTGGTTCGCGTTCCCGTTGTTGTTGGTGCCGGCCCCGGTCTGGATGACCTTGCCGGTCGTGGATGGCGTGCCGCTCTTGGCGATTGCGAGCACGAACACATCGCCCCCGGTTGCCGCCACAAAACTCCACGAGCAGGCGATGTGGAACATGCGAGTGGCCGCGCCCGTGTACCGGAGTCGCCCGTTGTCAACGCCACCGTTGTCGAAGGCGTAGCTGCCGGCCGAGAGAGCGGTTGCCGGCGCGACCTTGACCAAGTTGGTGGACCCGTCGGACTGAGAGCCGATCGTCACCGCGGTCCCAGTCGTGTCGAAGTAGTCGATCTCGCCCATGGGGACGACCAAGCGGCCTGCGGGCGTCTGGTCGAGACTCCACGCGCCCTCGTGGAAGTGCGCCCACTGGCACAGATCAGTGCGCCAGAAGTGGGCGCAGTCAGGTGGCTTGAGAGTGGGGTCCGCATCTGTTGGGAAAGCGGGTCCCTGCCCTCCGACCCAAAGCCCATTCTCGTCCACCCAGACCACGGCATCGCCGAAGCGACGTGCTTGCAGGCTCATGGAATGTCGTCCTCCAGTGTCACGCGATCGGCCAGATCGAGCGCGGTCCGCACGTGGGCGCGCTGCGCTTTCTCATCCTCGACCACCGACAGCGCCGCGGCCACGATCTGGTGCGGCCGCTCCTTGATCTCGCGCAGGGTCGCCACAACCCCTTGCCAGTAGGGGAACTCGGCCACCCCCGCCTGCGCCATGTGTTCGAGAGCCGCGAGCCGCATCTGGGTCAGCAGCTCCTCGAAGCGGCCCCACGCCGGATGCTGCGTGATCTGGGCGAGGGACTCGGCCTCCGCCAAGAAGCGGTCGCGTTCCAACTCTTCGAGAGGCTGACTCACTTGTCTTCCTTCGGAGCCTCGACCGCAGTGTAGTAGGCCGTGCCATTCGGATGGATGTAGTCTCGCTTCACGACCTTGTAGGCCACGGGCGTGCCGGGACGCTGATACACCGCACCCGGCTTCAGATCCATGATCGACGACGTGAACTTGATCTCTTTGTTAGCCATGAGACTCCCTCACTGTCCTTTCTGCATCGCGGCGACTTCCGTCTCGTTCGCCTCAGCCGGTGCCTGCTCCTTGGCCGCGTTCGCCTGCTGCATGCCCATGCCCTGCTGTGCGGCAGCCGCCGCCGCAGCCTGCTCGTACTCCTGGGTCTTCTGCTGGGTGCCCTCGTCGGTCACCAGCTCGGAAGCGCCCCGGATGTCTTCGAGATCAAGCACGAGCCGGGCCGCCAGCCTCATCTCGGCCGGAGTGAGCACTGCCCCGAACGTCTTGGTCCACATGAGGAGCTGCTGCACCTGCATATCGCGGTTGATGGCCTTGTTCGGCCCTCTGAACCGCCACTGGGTCTCCAGCGCCTCGATGAGCTGGCTGCGGTCGATGGTCAAGAAGGGGTCAGGCTGGCCGCCGATCTTGACCCGCAGCGGGTCGTCACCGAACTGGGCGAAGAGCCCGATCATCTGGCGGTTGATGGGGTGCAAGTCCTCTTCGAGGAAGATGGAGTCGAGCTTGAACCGGATCTGCGCCCTGTTCTCGCGTCCTTGGAACTCGGTGCCCGTGACGCGACCGACGGCCGCGGGAGCGCCCTTGGTGCTGGCGTAGACCCCCATCGCGTCCGCGATGTCGGCATCCAGCTCGCGCGGCTCCTGGTAGGCTTCGCCGGGCAGCGGGTCGCGGATGAGGCTCTGGATGGCGTCGGGGCGCGACACTGGGATGAGGGCGCCGGGCCGCACCTTGTGCATCATCTCGGGGAGCCCCACCTCGCGCAGCTTGGTGAACGCGGGCAGCACGTTGAGAGTGACCGCATCCACCCGCAGGTTCCGCAGCTTCCTCTTCTCCCAGAAGAGATCGCGGGCCGGCTTCAGGTCGGAGATGCCGTAGAAATGGCCGGGGACGACCGTGCTGCGAGCCGCACCGATCGCGCACTCCCCGTGCAGGAAGGGCATCTCCTCGGGCTTGAGGTTGATGATCGCCTTCTGGTTCAAGATCAGCGCGTAGGGGTACTCGGAGCCCGGCTGCCACACCTCCAGCAGCTCGACGGCCTTCCGGTAGTAGGGGTCTGCGGCTGCGCTGGAGTCAAGCAGGATGCCCATCTTGGCCGCGAGGTCGTTCTCCTCCTGCTCACGCACCATGCCATCCCAGCCGGACATCGCGTATTTGACCGCCACAGGGTCATAGCGGCCGGCCTCGACCTGCTTCAGCAGCCACTCCACGGGCTTGACACTGCGGTACACCACGAAGTTCTGCGTCCCCATCTCGTCGTTGAGAGCGTCGAGGTAGACGCTCGTGAGCGGGAGCAGATGCAGCTTCGGTCCCTGGTACTGGACCACGGTCTGCGGGCCGTCAAGAGGCGGTGCCGGCACCTTGGCGGCGCCCGCGAGGTTGACCATCTGGCGCCACTTCTCGAAGCCGGCCTGATCCACCATCCAGCCCGTGTAGGGCGGGGGCGGCTCGGGCGGGATCGGCATGCCATCGGGGCCGAAGCCGGGCTGCGGCACCACATGCCCCGGCGGGGGCGGGATGCCAGGCGCGTTCATGAGGATGTCGTCCAGCGTCGTCTGGAAGCGCTCGACAGCCGCCGGATCGCGCGAGAAGGTGAAAGTGTGGGCGCTGCGGCCCCACGTCAGCTTGAAGAAGGTGGTGCCGACGACTGCGCGCTGCCGCACCACCTTGATGAGCCAGCGGGAAAACTGGTTCTTGCGGTAGGCGTAGTCGAGAAGCTTCTCCACCGACTGCGCGTCCTCGCGGAACTGGTCGTGGACGCCCTCGGGCTGGACCACGGGGTCGGCCGAGAGCATGATCGAGACCGTGTTCGCGACCTTGGCCTCGATGTTCGCGTAGGCGTCGGGCAGCCCCATGTTGGCCCGCCACTCCTCGCCCTTGGCACGGAACTCGCGAGTCTTGGTGAGATACAAGTCCCACATTTCGAGCGAGTCGCGCACGATGTCGAGGCGCTGGTCGCGGTAGAAACGCCACCGCTCTACGGCGGCGTCTACGAATGCCTTGTGGTTGCCCTGGCCCGGCGCGTCGGTCGGCACTAGCTGCTCCTCCCCACCCAGAGTACACCCTGGGGCAAGCTGTCATCCACGTCCGCGTGGACGTGCTTGTCGTAGACGCCCACTCGTGCGAAACCCGCGTCCAGCAGCGCCTTCACGATCTTGAACCGCGAGATGCTGTCGTGGCAGCGCAGATCGACCGCGAGGCCGCGCGCATGGGCGGTGTTGGCGACATGTGAGCCGCCCGCCGCAGGCCCCTCCGTGATGACGAATGGCGTCATAGCGAGCTTGCGCGCCTCGACAAGTCGCTCGACGAGGGCGGGCGCAAGACCGGAAACTTCAGATTCCGTGAAGTATGGACGCATCAGCGGATCCGCAGTCCTTTCAATAGGGCTTGCGTCAGCTCGGGCGGAACCTGTCTTCCCGTCTGTTTGGACAACGCGCCCAACTTCTTTCGCGACGCCTCTTGCTCCAGCGCGTCCGCCAAGCCGGGACCACCGCCCAACTCGGACGCATACATCTCGCGTCCCAGCTCGGCGCCCCGCTCTGCCACCGGGCGAAGCTTGGAACCGTACATCGCGTCCGTGAGAACGTTTGCAGGCCCAATCAACCCTGCGAGAAACGGGTTCTTGCGAGCGAAGAGTGCCGCGGACGTGTAGCGCTCCCCTCCCGCCCCATACGCAGGAGAGCCGGGCAGTAGCCCGATGAGCTGGCTGCGCTCACGCTCCGTCATACCGTAGCGGGGCATGTTGGCCAAGTCAAGATACGCCTCAGCGGCACCAGCGACGGGGCCGAGAGTTGATGTGCGACGCCCGAGCAGATCGTCAGCCACTACTTGTATCTCCCGAGCGCCTTCTTGGCCTTGTGACGGCGGGTCGCCTTCGTGGCGAAGTCAGAGAGCTGGCCTTCGCTCATGCCGGTGTGAGTCTTCTTGCCGGCGCGGAGGCGGCCGAGTTCCGCGCCCATGAAGCGACGCTGCTTCTCACTGGTGGCAGGCATTACAACATCCTCACTTCCACCCAGTCGGACTCGCGCTCGGTTTCTGGACCGCGATTGCGAACCTTGCGATAGAGCACCCCGCCCTCCCGCGCGTACATCACGATCTCGTAGCCCTGGCCCTTTGAGCTGCCGTAGTTGTTCACTTCGAGCGCCGCGAACCACGGGCCTCCGATGGTGAAGCTGATCTTGCCCCAGCCGTCGCCATTGTCGGATGTCACGCGGTCGAGTGCGTCGGGAATCACGCCTGCGCCATCGGCAGGGATGTTCGCGTCGGTGTGAGTGCGCAACACCTGTGGGTAGCGGATCCGGCCGAGCGCGTTGAAGCGCGCGTTCAGGCGGTTCTCGAAGGACACCAGCTTCGATGCGTCGAACCATGCGTCTGCCGCTGCTCTGCTCATTAGTCTGGGTAGCTCCTTCCGACGCCGCCGTTGTACATGGCGGTGCGCCACGCGGCATCCTTCACAACATCGAAGACGTAGCACTCATCCAATCTGCCGCCAAGAAACTGAGTCAGCTCGTAAGTCCCGAAACGGGTGTGTGTTCCGGCATTATTCGGTCCTCCGGTCGCCCCGGTGGTGACAACTCCGTCATCAAGCTGAAGACCGAGCTGATTGGTGCTCGCGTCGTGCCACGCTACGACAAAATGCCACGCCCCGGTTCCAATCGCGGCCCCACCGTTCCAGATGAGAGAGTCCGCAAAAGCCCTCGTCCACAGCTCCAAATTGCCGGCGTTGGACCGAAGATAGAAGTTACCGTTGTGCTGATAGAAGAAAATCTGCGCTCCTGCTGCCGCGTTGATCCACACCCAGCCAGCGAATGTAAAGTTTGCGTCGGCGCCCATGACACCGGAAGCATTGCTGAAGTATTCGCTGGACGCTATCGTGAAACTCGCCGCGTTCCCGATCTTGCCCGCCACGCTCGGTACCGTGTTGTTGTCGGTCAGCTCGTAGACCCCGAGCACATCCGCGCGAGCGACGGGTGCGCTGCCGTCGCTCGACTCATCCAGCTTCCAGCCGGCCACCAAGTCGTCCCAGCGCGGATCGACGCCGCCCCCCTCGTCCTCGGCAGCCGGTAGATCACACTGGAGCCCGGCCGCCGCCGAAGTCGGCGTGGCGGAGAACTCGATTCCCGTCGAGTGGGGTGTGGCCGTACAGACCACGGTCCCGTCAGCGGCGACGGTGACCGCGAGCCCGAGCGCGAGTAGTACGCCAAGCAGACGCTTCACAGCCTATCTCCTGATGGCGTAGACGCTGATCTTCTCGTTCTCGGTCGCGGGAGTGGAGTCGTCGTCCGTGTTGGTGATCTTCATGCCCACGCGGCACACATCCCACGGCTCAGGGATGGCGACCGCGTAGCCTCCCGCGACCGTGATGTTCGAGGACGCAAGCACGGTCGCGGCAGTCAGCGCGTGGTTCGCGGCGCACTCGACCAGCAAGTCAACTCCGAGACTGGTGGAGGTGACGATCTGCGTCACGTCGAGAAAGATCGTCGTATACTCGCGGCCCGCGACCGCGAACCAACCGTCGTAGATGGCGGTGCCCGCTTCGACCTTGCGGTAGCGGTAGGACGCGCAGCCGGTCTGCGTCAGGTCCACGCTGCGGTCGAACTCGACCGTGTTCGCGTCGGTCTTCTCGAAGATCGAGGCGTAGAGTGGGCGGTTGAACTTGTCGTTGACCTGCACGAGATCGCCCGTCGAGACGGGACTGAAGGCCGCGCCGTTCGTCACGCACGACTCCACACTCGGGTCGTAGGTGGCGGTCTTGATCCGGGGGCTGAGCGTCGGGCTACCCGGCGCGGCAACCCGCTCGAACCATCCTTCCACCGCCTGCGGCCGGATGACGGTCGAGGGCAGGGCGGTCGGGCCGAGCGCGATGGGGTACACGAAGCTGGTGGAGTCGAGGTCGTAGCCGATCACGACGGCCAGCGTGGACTGCTCGACACTCCACACGCGCGCCGCACCAGACAGTGCGACGAGCGCCACGGCAAGGGCACTGAGGTAGCGGCGCATTACTTCTTCTCCTTCTTGGCCTTCTCTTCGGCCTTCTTCTCGGCCTTCAGATCCAGTACGGCTTCAAGCAACTTGTCTAGCTTCGCGTCCATTCCCTTCGCAGTCTCGGCGGCCTGCTTGGCCTGCTCGGCGGCAACTGCCGCGTCCTTCTGGGCGCCGGCCACCTTGTCGTCGATGGCATATGCGTAGACATATGCGCCAAGTATGAGAGCGGGAAGTGGAGCGGCTTGGAGCCACTTGCGGGTCTGGTCGGTCACGGGGCGATCACTCCTTCTCCCTGGGCGGCGAGCGCTTGCTCGGCCGCACGACGCTTCTCGACGTTGGCGATGACGGCCGGCATGACGACTTCGCGGAAGGCGGTGACGCCCCCACTCTCCAGCGCGCGGGCCGCCTTCAGCTTAGTGGCGGCCGAGAGCGTGTTCCAGAGCGTGGACTTCATGAACTCGGCGACACCCATGCCTGCGAGAGCGCCGAGAGGGCTGGTGGCGAGACCGCCGAGGGCGCCGACTGTGCCGCCCACAATGCCGGGCGCGAGCACGCGACCCATCAGGGATGCCTTCCAGTCACCGCCGCCCGTGCCACTCACCAGCCGCAGATGCTCCATCTGGGCCGGCTCGCTGAGGGCAGTCGCGAGACTCGACTCGCTGAGAGCGCTCTCATAGGCGCCGACCTTGGCCGCATCTCCAGCAGACAGACCCGCGCGGTCGAGAACCGCTGACCGAAGCGCGGTCGCCTCTTCGGCTGCCGCCTGTGCGGTGGGTGCGATCGGGATGCCGAGCCGGCCCTTCGCGTAGACGCCACCGCGCGCCGCCTCGGCCTGTGCCTCTTCCTTGAGAGCGGCTGCGATCGGGCGCGGGATGTCGCCGCTGAAGCCGGGCTCGGTTGCGATGCCCTCCCAGTAGGCGCGTGAGCGTTCGACTGCGCGTCGCAGTGGGCGGGCCGAGACCACGGGGATGCCCTCGACCACCTGCCCCACTTCGGGCAGAGCCGCGGCGACCGACGATGCCGGGATCGAGCCGGGCAGCTCCGCCTTCGTGGCGCCAACAGTCTTCCCTGCCTCTTCCGCCCGCTCCGCGAGCTTGCGTGCGAGAGAGCCCTGCGTGACCGAGATCGGAAGCTGAGCAGCTTCGCCCGCTTCGGCAACGACTGGCACCAGCTCCTTGCCGCCCTTGACGGCGCGCACGATGTTGGTGGCACGTGAACGCCGCGCCAGACGAGCCGCAGTGCCTGCCATACCGCCGAGAGCGCTGGGTGCCAACACGCCCGCAAGCCCCTCGCCCGCGACTTCGCCCATGGCTTCGGGGCCTTCGAGACCGGCCGCCGCCCGCCCTGTGCGTGCGAGACCGGACACAAATTCCGAACCGGCTTGTGCTGGAGAGAGAGCCATCGCCCCGAGAGCCTTCGCGGTGCGCGCCCACTCGGCGGGGTTGATGAGGCCGAGTGCGGCCCGCGCGGTGCCCCGCAGCGCGCCCTGCCCGAAGCGGGCCATCGGGTGCGTGTAGCCACTCTCGGTTGCTGGGGCAGCCGATGTGGATGTCGGCATTTGTGCAGATGTGCCGACATCTTCCCACTCGTCTCCCGCAACATCTTCCCACTCGTCTACTGCGGCGGGGGGCCGGGTTGCCAAGTGGCACCTCCGTCGAGAGAGTGGCGAACTTCGCCAGTGGTTCGATTACGCTGCACCTTGACCCCGGCCGGCGCCGCTGCCTCTGCTCCCGGCCCGCGCTGGATGCCGAAGCCGAGCCGCGCCGCCGAGAAGGGATCACTGATGCCCTGTCGCTTCGCCTCCACGAGCGCGGTCACGAACGAGTCGAAGCGGTTGATCTGCTCGTCAACCCCCGGGTCCGCGAGATTGGGTGTGATACTGTCGAGCCACTGAAGCTCACTCTGGTTGAGCTGCTTACCCGACAGACCGTAGACCACCTGCCGCACCTGCTTGCGGGCCGCGTCAAAGTCACCACCGGGGCCGCTCGTGTCGAATCGGCGGTAGACGTTGCCGACGTTGCCCATCACGACGCCCGTGCCGGCCGCGATCGGGCTCTCGCCCTCGGCCGCGCGCGTCTCCGCGAGCGACTGGCGGAAGATGTCGGGTAGCCGCGCCGGGTTGTCGAGCAACGAGAGTTCGGACACCGTGCTCGCGGCAAGTGGTCGGCGCGCGCCAGCCGGCACACCCATCGCCTCCTTCGAGTGGAACTGGCCGAGGTGGACGAAGCCGAGCAGGTTGCCGCCCGCGTCGTACTGGGGCTGCCACGCGGCGCGGTCAATCTGCTGACCTTCTGGTCCGCGAGTGGCCTCCGCCACCATCCTCTTGCGCCTGACATGCTCGGCGAGCTGTGTGGGGTCCAGTGACGAGAGGTAGGCGTCGCCAGCGAGTTGCGGCTGTTGTCCGGCACGAGTGCGGGCTGCCTCCGCTTGGGCCAGCGCAGCCTCCGAGCGGAGTCGCGTCAGCTCAGGCTGCATCTCGATGTCGCCGCGCAGCTTCTCGCGTTGAAGCCCCGCGGTCTCCAACCCGGACGCGGACTCGGCCGCGGCCTGCGCCTGCTTCGCACGTGCGGCTTCGACTTCCATGCGGGAAGGAAGCCCGAGCCGTGCCCGCTCGCGGTCGAGAATCGCGGTCTGGATGCCTTCCCAGTCCATGCTAGCCGCCGTAGGGGTTGAGCCGGTAGTCGATGCCGGTGTCGAAGCTGCCGACCCGCGAGCGCAGGTCGGGCACCCCGGGCGTCTCCTGCATCGGGACACCCGCCTGTCCGGGCGACATCGGTGCCTGATCCTGTTGGTTGGCCCCGTATTGGAAGGCGTAGTCGCCCACGTCACCAAGCAGACCAGAGAGGAAGTCCATGCCGCCTCCGGCGCCCGCCTCCGGCACCGCCTTTGAGAAGTCGTAGGTGCGACGCTGGGCGAGCTGGGCCGCCGTCGCGGGGTCGATGTTGGTGAAGCCCTTGCCTGCGAGCTGGCCGAGAAGCGACTGGCCCGCTGACTGTCGCGCGAGCCGCGTGTCCTCACCCATCTGGTTCTTCAGCTCGGCAGCACCGATCGTGGCCTTGCGCTGCGCTGCCTCCTTCTTCTTCTTCGCCTTGCCACCGAACAAGCCGCCGAGCAGCTTGGACCCGACACCGATTGCCGCCGCGACAGGGAAAGGCATTACACACCTCCGAAGGTGGCCTGATAGCCGTAGTTCGCGCCGAGCATGTCCTTCTGCTGCTGGAATCCCTCGCGCATGTTGTTGCGCTGTGCCGTGATGTTCGCGTAGGCGAGATCGAGGTTCGCTTTGAACTGCTGGCGCTGGATCGCGCTCATGTCGCGGCGGTACAACTCGTCCCGCATCGAGTCGAGGTACTTCTGGCTACGATCGAGGGAATCGAGCTTGTCCTGACGGTCCGCGTCGATCTTGGCCCGCAGCGTGTTCCCGTACTGGCCGGTGAACTCGGCTTCGGCTCCGCGCCGGATGGCCGCGAGGTTGGTACCCGTGCGGCCAGAGCGCGACATGCCGCGGCCAACGGCCTCGGACTGCGCCTGTCGCAACTGCGTGCTCTTGCTCGACTCGATCCGCTGCTTGATCTGGGCGAGTAGGCCCTGCATCGCCTCAGGTGAGTAGCGTGAGGTGCCGCCCGCGAGCATGCCCTTGAGCACGCCCTCCATCTGGCCTGAGAGCCCGCTTGGGTCGCCGCCGCCTGACGGCTGGGGGCCGCCAGCACCAGCGCCACCCCCTCCACCCGCTCCACCACCCCCGCCACCGCCTTGCGGGGTATCGGAGTCGATGGGTTTCTCCTGGCAGGAGTTGTCTGTGTAGGACCGATACGGCTTATTGGGCGGGCAACTGGAGTCTTTACGCGACTCCCACGACGCAAGCTGGGCGTTGGAGAAGCGGGCGTAGTCCTCACTCATGCCCTGCTGCTTGGCGTAGGCACGCATGCCGGTAGGATCGCCGGAACCCGCGTACTCGGCATTGCCGCCCATGCCGCCACCCTGGCTCGGGTCGCGCAGCGTGGCAAGATGCTGCTCGTACTGAGCCTTCGACTCAGCCGAGTTGGGGTCGAAGTTGCCGCCGCCAGCCGCGTTAGCGCGCTGGAACCACGAGTTGAAGTCCTCACCCGGAGGCGGGCCGGTGGGTGCCGGTGCAGGCGCGGGCGCCGGAGCCGCACCGCGACCCGTGTAGCCGCCGGTCGGCGTTGGGGGCGGAGGGAAGTTCGTGGGTGCTGCGGGCGCAGGGGCCGGAGCCGCTCCCGGCCGCGTAGGCGCCTTCTGCTTTCGCGCCTCGTAGGGATCGGAGTATTCGTCAGCGTACATCGCCATCGCACTACTCCTTGCCGAGGAAGCGGCCCGAGAACGGATCGAAGTTGGAGGCCCCGAGCTTCAGCTCCATCTCGGGCAGGCCCTGCATGCCCTTCATCACCTTGGGCACTGCGAACTTGCTCCGAAGCGCGGCCAAGCTTTCCTTGTACTTCTGCTGGCCGTTGGCGTCGAGAGCGAGGCGCTGCGACCCGTCAGGACCCGCGCTCACAGTCCCGAGCGGGGTCTGCACCTGTGAGCCCGGCAGTACCGAGCCCGCAGGCGGAATGGTCGCGGACGTGAAGGTCTGGGTCGCGGTACCACCCGTGGCGTCAAGTGCAGGAGGAGCGGGGGCAACCGGCGCCCCCACTCCCCGAGAAGTCTGAGATCCCGCTCCGGGAGCCGGCTGAGGGGAGCCCGGCGGTGGAGGAGAAGGCGCGGCTGCCGACTGTGGAGCCGCTGAGGTGGGAGCCGCTCCCGGAGCAGGGGTGCCGGGCTGAGAGGGTCGGGTGCCGGCACCAGGAGCCGGCGAAGGAGTTGCGGGACGGCCTGGAGGCGCGCTTGCCGGCGCGGGCGGGTTGGGGAACGCGAACCGCCCCGCCTGCACACCAGGCTTGCCGGCCATCGAAGGCGAGCCGGGATCGCGTGCTCCGCCCACCATGGACTGGAGACGGGCCGCGCCGGTCGCATTCGGGTCGTCGGGGTTGACCTGCGTCGGCATGGGCTACCTCGCGCCCCCGCCACGCATCAGGGCTAGAATTCGTTGCAGTTCGTCGGGAGGCGCGCCGCCCGGCTCCTCGCCCAGCCCCGCGGGCAGGAAGGGAGCCGAGGCGCCACCGCCGGCCGTGACCGCTGTGCCAGCGCCGAAACGGGCCTGCGCGGCACCCGGCAGGGCGGTTGAGCGGTTCGCGGTGAAGAGCGGGGAGCGGAAGGGCTGTGCGGCCTCGGTGCCAGGGCGGGCGAAGGACGCGGCCCCACCCCCACCACCACCCGCGAGTGAGAAGATCGGGCCAGCCGCCGGAGGAGGCGGCACAGGCGGGACGGGGAACTGGCGGTCGGGGGACTCGTCGCCCGCGTCTGCCGGTGGGGCTTGGGAGCCGGCTGCCTCGCCGGGAGTCTCTGCGGGGCTTGGCGGGGCTGGAGCCGCGCCGAGATCGACGCCACTCCCCTCGTACTGGTCATCCATCCCACCACTTGCGTCTGACCACCTAGCCTCGCGTGCCATTGACCCACCTTGAGCGCGTTACGCGCACATTCCCTGCGCCGGTCTCACTATACCACGTCACACAATCACGAAGAGGGCGGTGGTTCCCGCCTGGGAACACCGCAGAAACAAACGACTTTCGTTCCAGTCGCCGCGCTGGTTGCCGCGCACAACCGCGCCGTCCACGTTCACGTCCAGAGAGAGGATGCCGATGGGAGCCCGCCCGAGCCCATGAGGCACCTCGTAGTCGGTGTTCGCCAAGGCGAAGTAGAACTCGCGTGTCTGGCCGTCGATGTTGCCCGAGAGGCTGGAGTTGGAGCCGTCCCCGAGCGAGATGCGACCGTTGAACTGGCGGATGAGAGCGCGGATCGCGTCCGTGATGTAGGCCGCCTGCTGGTCGGTGAGCTTGCCCTCGGACAGCGTGATGGGCGGCATGTCGGCTACCATGCCTGTTCCGGTACGAATTCGGGTCGAAATCGCCATCAGTGCGGCCTCGTGCTGAGCCTGCCGACCGAATCTCCATCCACAGCCCAGCCTTCGATCTCGATCGGGGTCGCGCCCGTGTACAGGATCTTGAGCCGCACGTCTGCCTTCGCGCCCTGCCGCGTGGAGAGCGCGTAGGTCTTCCACCGCTCGGGATAGTTAAGAGAAACGGTGCGAGTATTCAACACCGTCGCCTCATGTAGCCACGAGAGCGTGATCTCCTCCGCATACGCCTGCATCGCGAGGTAGACCCGGCTCATGACCGTGTAGGCGGCTGGGTTGCCCCCTTCTTGCGGCTTTGACACAAGGGGGGCAGAGATCGCACCGCCTGCGGTCGCGCCGTCGTCGTCGTAGTTGTAGGTCGAGTCGGCGAACCTGTACACGTAGCCCGCATCGTCAGTCGCGTACATGTCCTGCACGAAGTCGTCGGTGAAGTGATCGAAGACGCCCTGAAGCTCGGCCCCGTGCGTGAACTCGGTCCAAGCGTCCGTCTTGTAGTTGTAGACGACGGTCGCGACACCAGGGATGACACATACGTACCAGTTGAGACCGGGGAAGACGGTCGCAACTGCGAACTCTAGCGTGGTCGGGTCGAGAGCCGCGAGAATCGTCTGGAGCTTCACACTCGCGATTCCGACGACCGAGTTGCCATCCGAACGGTAGAAGTTGTCGAGCCCGAGCCAGAAGAGAAGTCCCTCGGCCGACTGCATGCTGTGGTGAGCCGCGCAGCCGTGGCGGTCGCTCAGCGTGAGCAGCCCGAAGTTGTCCGGGTCGGTGCCAACGAGGTAGTGCACCTTGTTGGTCTTGCCGATGACGAGGCGGTCGCCGTAGGCGTAGACCGCACGGATCTCGTGCCCGTCGTCGGGGAAGACACTGATGATCGAGTCCTCGTCGAAGCACTCGATGCGGCCCAGCTCGGAGTAGAAGATGTCCACCTTGTCGGACGCGAAGAACCGCTCTTTCCAGACAGTGCCGAAGTGGAGGCCGACCGGAGGCTCGCCATTCGAGAAGGAGACCGCCTCCCCGAGATCCTGCACGAGCACGTTGTCCCCCGTGAAGGTGGTGTCAAAGTTGTTGTCGATCTGGGCGACGAAGTAGTATTCGCCAGTCTGGTTCGGGAGCGTGCGGTAGAGACGGCGCGCGCCGACCTGGGAGTTGGTCGAGACCCCGATCCCGCTCCAGTTGATCTTCTTGGAGCCGGCGTGGGCGAGAACACCCGATGCGGGAGAAGGATTCGACTCCACGTTGGTGGCTGCGTTGTAGAAGGTGTAGACACCGTAGAAGTTGGCGGCCGGGATGTCACCAGCAGCACCGTCCACGAGCGTGGGTGCGGTTGCGGGGGCTGCGATCCCGGAGGGGCCGTAGTAGGTGCCGTCCGAGCGCACGAGGGCGTTCGACGCCTGCCGCAGCCAGTAGGCGATGTTCTTATACTCGAAAGCGGTCCAGGGCTTGAGCGAGTCGCTGATCGAGAAGCCGACCTGTGGCGGGAGCGCCAAGATCGAGTTGCCGTCCAGCTCCGCGATCGTCGTGCGACCGCCGACGAGTGTCTGCACATCGACTGACGTGGGGCGGAAGGCGAGCACGCCCGTCAGACGCTCCGAGTAAACGGAATCGTTCAGGCGGCGAAGCCCGCCGCGGCGACGGAGCTTGGTGGCGAAGGGAAAAAAGTTCTTGCACTCGACCCATTCGCGGTCCTGAATGGTTTGCGGAGGCTGGCCTTGGTTGAGGCCACCTCCTACGTCGTTAAACACGAAGCGAGGCACGCGCTACCAGCTCCGGTCGTAGAGATCGTTCGACGGCCTGATCCCGAGTGTGCGCCCGCGCGCATCCGCCACGTCGGGCTGAAGCGGGATCGGCTGCCCAAGGTCGATCGAGCCGTAGTCGGCCGGAATGTCGCCCAGCAGCCGCGCCAGCTCCTTGGCATCCTTCGAGTCGTCCTCGGGCGACTCGCCCTTCGCAAGTAGCGCGGCCCAGCAGACGACCGCGTACTGCAAGCTCTCCTCGATACGCGGCACGTCGGTGTCGTCGGCGAGCGTCTCGGTAGGCGCGTGCAAGAACTGGATGCCGTCGGTCACGCCCGTGGTCGGGGCCGGAAAGAGCCCGATGTAGACGCCGCGGTGGCAGTAGACCATCTCGGCTTCGCTTGTGTAAGTGCGCGCGATGTGGTAGGGGGCGCGCTTAAGAGCGGTCCAATCCGCGTCACTCGATGCCTTCTTGACTCCGATCTCAGTCGGGCCGCGCGTGCCGGCCGGCTTCTCGTACCAGCTCGTACCCGCCACCGTGTCACGGTACTCCCAGCGGATGTCGAACTCCGCGTCCACCTTGCGGACCTGCTTGCGCACGAGCGCGAGGCCGAGGTTGAGCAGGCTGTTGAGCGTGGAGTCGTCCCACTGGTCCGCGGTCGGCTCCAAGAGCCGGCGCCGCAGCAGAGTCCGCATCGTGAGCCGGTTCATGTCCTAGCTCCTCCCCACGGTCCACGAGTCCTCGACACTCGTGGGCGGATCGCCATGCTTGACCCCTGAGTCCGCGTGCTCCCAGGCGTAGACGCCGGGAGCCTTGACTTGGGTCGAGCGCGGGATGGCGCCGAGCCGAGTGGCGCCCAGACGCGCGACGCCCAGTCGGGCCGGAGTGCCGATCAGCTCATTGCTCGTCAGGCCCATGGCATCACTTCTTCAGCTTGACCATGCGGTCCAAGTCGGTGTAGGTCTGCTGCACGAAGAGCACGTTGCCGGACACGAGCGTCAACTCAGCCTGCACCCCGAAGTCCCGCACGCGCCAGTCGGTCGGGTCCTCGAACGCTCTGAAGCGCTCCAGCCCGCTCTCTTGGATCGCGGTGCGCTGGATGGAGGGCGGGTTGATGGGCTGGCCGCTCGGGCGGCGTGAAGCGTCCTCGTAGAGAGCGTCAACCTGAAACCACGCGATGTCAGCCACACGCTACTCCCATCTGGAAGAACTGCGGATGACGGTAGGCGCGCAACTCGCGCCACGCCTGCTGCACCTCGTCGCCGGTCAGGATCGTATGCCGCGGATGGAAGACCCGCCGCCAACTCAGATAGCGCGTGAACTGACTGAAGTCCATCGCGCCCACGAACGGGAGCGCGCCGAGGCCCGCGAGCTGAAGCAGGAAGATGAAGCCACCACTGGGCGGAGCATACGTCAAGCTGCCCCAGTACGACGTAACGCTCACCACACCCGCATCAGCGGCGTGAAGTACACGACCAAATATAGTCTTGTCATCAGCAAAATCACCTACGTCCCACGCTCCGCCACCGGGACGATAGCCGCTAGTCACATCCACCGGGCCGGTACTGGTCCAAGAGCCGGATGCGTTACTCACGGTGCTCCAAGTGCTTCCAAGAGTACCAGCCGCATTAACGAAAGCCGTCTGACGATTTACACTGACTCCATTCGTCACGTGGCGAAAGTTGGCATCGAGAGCAGAAACTGAGCCAACTGGTCCGGGCCAATCTAGGTTGAGAGCCTGACTATCGTTGATGGTTCCCTCTTGAATGAGAGTCGTGTTGTCGTCGTGGGTCGCTGGTCCTGCACGTCCGCCGCCGGGTCGTGTGGAGGCGTTCTTGTTGGCTCCACCGGAGTTGGTCCAGGCGTCATGCCCAGCAGGCAGGTCGTGCGTTGCTGAACTAATCGGATACCAATTCTCGGTCGGCATCCTAGACCGCCTTCTCCACCTCGAACGGGTCGAGGTAGACCAGCACCCGAATCCCGAGCGTCAGATCCGAGCCCGGGATCGTGTTGCCGATGGCATCCACATCGTAGGAGAGCGCGTTCGCAATGGATGTGCCAGACGCTTGCCGGCCGCCCGCGAAGCAGCGGTACTGATAGGTGCCGTCAGGCGCCTTGGCCGCCACCTTGTCACTAGCCACGAACTCCAACTTGGTCGTGTCGAAGATCGAGTTCGACCCGTTGTTCACGTCGATCTTGAAGGTCGTGGCACCCGTGGGCGCGGTCGAGAGCGTCGCCTGCACGTCCTTGACGATCCCCATGCGCGCAAGTAGGAAGCGCGCCTTGTCGGTGCCCGCAGTCTGCGTCCCCGCGCTCGGGAAGAACACCGTCCCGTAGGCCATCGGGGTCGGGCGCCATCCCGTCGGCGCGAGACTCGCGAGCAGGAGTGTCGGACCCGAGAAGTAGGCCGGATTGCCCGCGCTCGACTCGACGCTCACGCCTGCGGTGAGCTTGGTGGCCGAGCCCGAGATAGCGTGAGTCAGACTGAGCCACTCGAAGGCCGCACCGCCCGAGTGGTAGCTGGAGTAGGTGGTGGTCACGCCATCCGTGACGTAGAGCCGCGCCTGCGACCCGACCGCAGACTTGACCCACGCGCCGAATCCGACGGTCGTCCCCTTCAGGTGATCGACCCGCGAGAAGGCCGCGGTGGGCAACACGTCCTGCGCCAGCGTGAGAGTCGCGCTGCCGAAGGTGAGCTTGGCGCAGAAGTCGCCCACTTTGCGGGTCGTGTCGCCGAGACCCGTGCCGGCGCGTGCCGCCGCAGCGCCCGTGCCGGCGAGCGTCCAACCGTCGGGTGCTGCGGCATCCCCGGCGCTCCAAACGATGAAAGTCTCGTTCAGCACCACGTTGGACTGAGGCAGCGTGGCCGCCACGGTGTCGAGCGTGACGCCTGCGCCCGTCTTCGGCGTCCCGTCCTCGTTGAGCGCCACATCGAGCCGCGCATCCAGACTTGCCTTGGAGCCGCGTGCCGTGACCACCTCGTCGGTGATCGCTTTCGGCTTGACGGTCGGGTTCGTGGACGAATGCGCCTGGTCGTCGATCTGGTCGTAGACCTGATCTACGAACGCCTTGTTGACTGTGGTGCCGTCGGTAAAGATGCCCGAGTCGTCCGTCATTGCCTGCCGTGTGACTGTAGACAACTCGGGCCTCTCTTCCTACGCCTGTGCCGCAATATGCGTGAAGCCAAGCAAGGAGCCGGTGTAGAACACCGCACGTCCCCGCCGACCCGCACTCACGTAGTCAAACTTGATGACGCCGTGCCACTCCTCGTGAACGAAGTTCTCGACGTTCTCGAAGCGCAGCATGTCGTCCTTGTTGAAGCGGTAGAGCGTCACGTAGCCCTTCATGACCGCACCTCCGCTGCCGGGCCGGCCGGCGCCGCCGGCATCACCACGTCCGTCGCGTCGCCCTGCCGCAGCTCGGCGACGAACTTCTCCACGTCTTCCCGCGGCAGCGCGCGCAGCGTCGCGAGCGCACTCGCCTTCGCGGCGGCCCGCGACATACGGATCGCGTCCGCGGCGAGCCAGTAGTCAGAGCCGGCGCCCGGCTTCCCGAACCGCGAGTTGGACTGGAGCACTTCGTCGATGTGGGCACGCAACTTCGGGTCGCGCGCGTTGTTCACGTAGCGGCCCTCGACGAACTGAGCCTTCGTGGGCCGCCCAATCGTCTTGCGGCCTGTGATCGGGTCCGTCAGATCCGCAGGCGCCGTCACCTGCACCATGTAGCCCGGGAAGGCCGACAGGTAGACAGTCCCGTCCACCTTCGGCATCACCGCCGGGGTCGCATCGAACGCGACCTCGGACCGCGCACGCATGTCCTCAAAACGGGTATCGCGCGGGCCGCGCGTCCCATCCAGCACTTTCGGAGCGAATCTCGGCATGGGGGTTTCAGTCCCTTTCACGCGGCATGGGTTGAACGGGGGCTGGAGAGCCGGCCGCGTCGCCACTCCCCAGCCCCAGGTACATGCTACTGACTCTTCTGCGCGAAGATCCCGACTGCGTTGAGGTTCAGAACCGTGATGTCAGTCGAGCTGCCGATCCGGGCGACGAACGCCTCGCCCTCGGTGGACACGAGCGGGAAGTTCGAGAAGTCGAGCGTCGCCTGCGTCGCGGTAGCGCCGCCGGTCTGACTCCAGACCGTGCGAATCACCTCGTACAGATCGAAGCCCGAAGCCGCGCTCCCGCGATACTCGCGGAAGACACCGTACACGACCGTCGCCGCGATCGTGCCCGTGCTCGTCTTCTTCTCCGAGACCGCGCTCAGGAAGGAGACGCCGCGCGCGAACGGGTTCTTGTTGAGCCCGCCACCCGGCCCGTTGAAGAAGAACGAGCCGTCGGCAGGCGCGTACGGCGGCGCGACCAGAACCGTGACGGTCGGGGCGGACCCGGCAAAGTTTTGGTCGTAGTAGATCGGGGCGCCGATGCGAACGTTGGTGTCGGTCTCGGCCAGAAGCAGGAACGCATCGTTCGAGCTGTCGGTGCCGAGCGCCGCGACCAGCACTGCGCGCCAGTTGGACCCGCCCTGGTTGATGGCGTTCACGACCTCGATCATGGTGTTGCAGTCCGCATCGCTCACGTCGATCACGCCGTCGTTGTCCGCCTCGGGGCACGAGACGGTCGCATCGACCGCTCCCGCGATCTCGAACTGGATGTCGCCGGCCGCACTGACCTGAATCGTCGGCTTGGTGGTCGCTGTCCCCACGTACTGCACGTAGAGAGCAACATTGTCGTCGAGAACCGAACTCGTCCCGGCGATGGGGCCTCGCGCCAGATACCCAGTGAAGGGCAGCTCGGCGAAGACCGGGGTGACCGCGAGCAGGGCCGCGGTCACGATTGCGAAGAGCTTACGCATGTTCATGTCTCCTTTCGTGACCTAGACCTACGCGAGGCCGAACAGCGCGGAGTGCGCGTGCTCGAAGTTGACCTGCACGCCCACGTCCGACAGGTACTCGTTGGTCTTGCCGTCGATGTCGTTCGCCTGGCGGTCCACATACAGCTTCGTGTCGCGCGCCCGCAGGTAGACGTAGCGGATGTGGTTGAAGTCGAGCAGGAACGCCCGATCCGGGTGGAAGTAGTCGAGCAGCGGCCACCGCAACAGCTCCACGTTGCCGTGGGGCGAGTTGAACTCCTGCGCGGCAAACCCGATCGAGTCGTCGAGCGGCTTGTAGCGGAGGCGATCCCCGACCCAGCCGTTGATCTCGGTCAGCCACCGGCTGGAGCACAGCAGGTACTTGGTGCCGGAACCGTTCTGGTTGCCGCCCTTGCCCCACTTCATCCCCACTTCGAGGAAGTCCACGAAGCTGCGCTCGGTGAGGCTCACGCCCTCGACGTTCCAGCGGTTCGTCACGATGAAGTTGTCAACGCCCTTGGTGAAGGTCTGCTGGTGAGAGGGGGTCCGCAGGTCGCGCTTGCCGAAGGCCATCGCGTACTCGATGGACTTCTTGTGCTCGATCGCCTGCCACTTGGTCTCCGTCATCTCGTCGCGGCCGCCGTACAGCTCCGTGACCAGATCGCGCCCCGTGAAGCCGAAGGGCGTGCGGATGATCTGGGTGTAGTTGTACTCGTTGAACTCCTGGATGGACTTCAGAACGCCCAGTCCCGAGCCGTCCTCGTAGGCGTTGAAGGCGTAGAGCAGCTTGTCACCAATCACGATATCGGCAGCGCCGCCGCCGATGCCACGAACAACCGTGCCGAGCGAGCCCGACGTGGGCGCCGCGTTGACGAGGATGTTCTCCCCCGTCCGCAGGTTGATGACGACTGCGCCCGTGAAGACGCGCGCGTCCTGGCCCTCCACGACCGAGATGATCGTGTCGTCGCTGTCGGCCGCGGCAGTCACTTCGAGCGACCGTGGATACTCGTCCTTCTCCAGCCACTCGAAGCGGGCATTGACCGCTTCGCGCTTTTTGCGCATCTTGCCCGTCAGCGTCAGAAGCGGGGTTGCTTCCGGCTGATAGAGCAGGATCTCGTTCTGCATGTCAACCACCACACGGGCGGTGTTCTGGTTCTCGGGACCGCGAGTGCCCGAGACGAGCGTGGGATCCGTTCGCGGATTCGGATTGAACTCGGCCATGACTGTCTCCTATGCCCGCCCTACAGCTCGAAACCCAAGCCGGGGCGGATCAACTGCGTGTTCTTGAGCCCCGCCACGAGTCGGGCCACCTCGGGGTCCATGTGCCGCGAACCGACCGCGGATGGAGCCAGAGGACGACCTCCTTCAAGCGCGGCGGCCGCTTCGGCTGCCATGCTGGGCGGGACTGCGGGTTGCGCGGGCGTAGGAGATGCGGCAGGCGGGGCGGCAACTGCGCCGTCCATTCCGCGTGCCATCCGGTAGAGCGCGACGGCCGCAACCGCGCCTCCCGGAGTGAGTGCCAACTGTGGGTCGAGTCCGAGCGACTGCCACAGCGCGCCAACTTCGCGGGCGGTGTTGCCATCTCGGAACTCCGGGAACGCTGGGCTCCCGTCTGGGTTCGTGTGGGCCGCCATCGACTCGACAAGCGTGTTCGCGGTGGATTCGAGCTGGGCCTGCTGCTCGGCCTCGCGACGCGGGTTCTCGATCGCCTCTTCGCGGATGCTAGCGATATCCGCTCGCCTTTGTGCATCCACCTGCTCCTGAAGCCACTGTTGGGCCTTCCACGGCTCGCCGGCCTCCTGCGCGACCTTGCTGATCTCGGCGTAGAGGTCCCAGTCGATGCCCTTCGCGGGTTCGGCAGGCGCTTGCGTCTGCTCTGTGGAAGCGCTAGCGTTTCCACCCCGCTCCAGCTCCGCGACCCGAGCCGCAAGCCGCTGCGCCTCGGAGTGCCAGCCGCGAGCCGACTCGGCCGCCTTGACCAGCGTCCCCTCGGTCTCGGCCAGCTTTCTCTGGACCGGCACGAGCTTGCCCGTCAGCGACTTGTACTCGTGCTCGGCTGCCTCCGGCGACTCGTACTCCTTGCCCGCGAACTTGAACTTCGGCTTGGCTTCGGGCGGCTCAGGCACCGCAGTATCGGGCCGAATGCCCGGCAGCTTGGGCTCCCTGGCGGGCTCCCCCACCTTGGGCTCCCCGGCGACGAATCGGCCGGCGGCGTCGCGGGCGCGATCGGCGCGCGCCGTCTCGCTACTCGCGTCTTCTGGCCCATCCTCCAGCACCCCAGGCAGTTTCGGGGTCCGGGGCGGGATCGGGCGCAGTACGGACTGTGCTGCGGGTGTGGCGGGGGCGGTCGCGGGCGCTTGCGGCGGCGCGGCGCTCCCGACCGGACCCGGTGCGGCGGGCGCGGCTGGGGCGGCGGTTGCCATCAGAGACTCCTTAGGTTGCGCGAACTACGCGCAGATTTCATCACAACGAGCGTAGCACATCCTGCAAGTCGGGCGTCGGAATGGGGTAACGCTGTGCCCGAATCGGGCAAGATGGGCTCCCCGTTACCCGATTCGCACGTGTGCAAGGCTGGCTCCACAAGTGGGGGGCGTGGGTCCCACCCTGTAACTTCCTCGTGGGCGCAGTCGAACGGGCTCCCCGCCTACCTTTTCTGGCGGAAGCGTACATAGCTCAGTTCGCGTAAGTCCAATGGGCTCCCCTATTTAGCTTTGCGACCACGGGGACGACGGGTTTCGGTCACGGCGCGCGGCCGGGCCTGGCACGCGGCTTGCATGCGGCGCCCGGCACGAGACTTGCATGCGCGGCGCGGCACGCGGCTTGCATGTGGCATGCGGATTGCAGGCGCGCTGGCGCGCGGGGGGGGGCTGGGGGACATGACAGAATGGGCATGACAGAATCGTCATGACAAAATGGCAGACATCTGACAAAATGTCAGCATTGTATCCATACAAGTGTGGCTAATTTACCACACGGCGCTTTTTGTCAGGCGTGACAAGAATTGCCACCGGCGCAAATGCTTGCGGGTCACCAGCTTACGGGCTGACGCGCCAAACTTTGGCCGCAGGACACAAATTGTCATGCCCCGCATCTAATGGCCACACTGAGCCGTAAGCACTTAGCACGGATTGGCCCGTTGGCACGCGCGTTGCTACTACGCAGGAGTGGGAGGCGAACACATGAGCAGCAGACAGAGGCGAATCGCGGCGGCCTGGATGATCCACTACCGTGCCGTGATGAGCCGTCCGCAGCGCGGCATCATCACCTACGGTGGCGGGATCAACGTGTCGGCGTGGATCGAGGACGCGTGGCGCGCGGGCTACGTGACGGAACTTACGCCCGCGGGTGTGGTGCTCCGGTAGGGGCGGGAGGCGACCATGACGAGCAGTGAGCAGGCCCGGGCGGAGATCACGCGCTTTCCAAGGCGTGCGCAGCGGTATCTCATGGAAGGTCGGCGTCCGCTGGCTGAATGCGAGTACTGCGGGCATCCCGCCACCTTCGGTTTCGTGATCGTCCCTGAGCCGACCGAGCGCAGCACGTACGCAGACACGTGGCGCGAGCTGTGTCGCGACTGCCAGGACTCCTACCGAGATGTTCCCTACGGATTCCAGAGGGAAGCATGACCACTCGGCCGCCGATCTACCGCAGCAGAGAGGCAGTCCGCCTCCGCGTGGCTGCGCGTAACTACGCCCGATACGAACTCATGGAAGCCAACGACGACGCCGACACCGAAGGCAAGCGCGTCTGGCGCGCCCTTGCGGTTGCGGCCCGTCGCTATGCCGCTCATGCCGCCGTCCCTGGACTGAGAGGAGAATAATCATGCAAGTCTACACGACGGGCACGCGAGTCCAGTTGCACCCGGCGACGGATGCCTGGATGAGCGGCGAC
>Ga0209341_10000640_pt1 | contig 36128 bp, 53 predicted proteins | sample RifCSP13_2_FD_184020 | JGI IMG/M metagenome (GOLD analysis project Ga0209341, IMG submission 184020) | Soil microbial communities from Rifle, Colorado - Rifle CSP2_sed 13_2 (SPAdes) (version 2) | ecosystem: Environmental > Terrestrial > Deep subsurface > Rock core/Sediment | place: Rifle...
CGATCCGGGGTAACGCGGAGTGCATGGGTTCCCATGAGCCATCGTACTTTAACGTCATGTATTCCTGCCGAAAGTGCGTGATATAGCGCCCCAGGCTAGCCCCTTGGTCTAACAGGAAAATCTGACCAAACAAATTCTCAATGGACTTCGGCATCGGCGTTCCGGTCAGAATATATCGCTTATAGAACAGATTAAGGAATTTTTTTATTATCTTGAAGCGACGTGAGCCGCTGTTCTTGAACAGTGTGGATTCGTCAAGAACGAGCATCACGCGCCCCGCACCATCAACCCACTTTGCAAAAGCGTCATTGAATTCCGTTAAAATCCCCTCGACATTCATCAAGTACACGTCAGCATTCGCAGCTAGCGCCTTCTTTCGCTTGTCGCGCCCACCATGAATTATGGAATGCGTGAGGCCAGAAAAATTACTCCACTTAGCCAATTCTTGTGGCCACGCCGAGCTTATGACCCGAAGCGGTCCAACAACGAAAAGCTTATCAATAAGGTTCTTCTCTTTCAGTATCCTGAATGACTCCAAGACAATAGATGTCTTTCCCATGCCCGGATAGAGAAGGAGCCCAGCCGCACCATTCTGAAGGAGCATTTTTACGGCGCGCAGTTGATAATCGCGCGCTGCCCACAGGGGCAAAGTCGGTTGCATATTAGTTCTTTCACCTCAACGAGTGCAGCATCTAGGGTATCAAATGTTCTAACATCAAAGCCCATCCGCCGTAGGTTGTCATGGATGTGTGCTTGCAAAGGCCGCAACTTCTCCCCGCTGCGCTTCCACTCAATAAAAAGTATCCCCGAACCATTCCAAAGTATTACGCGGTCCGGCCACCCACGAACACCGGCAGGCGTCATCTTTATATACTGAAGGTCAACCCCGACCGATGACGCCCAGCGCCCGATCTGCTCCCCGAAAGCCCGTTCCAGTGACGATTCAAGGCGCCTCACCGACGGACAACCATGCCGCGCAAACAGGGGCCACCATTATCCACGTTGTAGGGGCACCAACGACACCCGGTACCGGGTCGGGTCGGGAAATTTTCTGACCCGCGATTTTCGGCTATGCTGGCGATGTGCACGTCGATACCCTTGGTCAAGCGCGGAAAATCGTCGTGCGCGTACTGCCACGTATCTACCGTGCCGGGTGGCTTGTCTAAGTAAATGAATGCTACGGTGAGGCTCTTGACCGGACTGCCGGGTGTGGTTGGCAGTAATGGCGCTGCCGCGTTATGTAAGGACGCGTAGGCCGCCCCCTGTGACTTATGCGAGTCGTAGCGATTGCCGGTCTTCCAGTCCAGAACCGTCACGGCCCCAGCAGCAGTCGTCAGTACAAGGTCAATCTTTCCGCGAAAGTAGGCGGTGGCGTCCGAGTAACTTACCGCCGCCCAGTGCGGGTCTACGGCCAACTCCAGCTCGGGCTGACAGACATGCTCACGCCGCAATGACTCGATAAACTCGCGCCAGGGGTCCAGCGAGGTACACGCCTCTGGCCATGCGCCACCGGCAAAAAAGTCCTCTAAGTGCGCGTGAATCTCCGTACCCCGCGCCGCTGCGGGGCCTGCGGGGTCTGCAAGTTTGTCGATATATTTGAACTTGTATTTCGCAGGACATTGCTCCCAGAGGGATATGGAACTGTACGACTCCGCCCGCGCCGGCATCATATTATATATTCCCACTCTACGTTGGCCAGCGCATCGCTCAGCGCGCTCACACGCTTGGCTATGGCGGATAGTTCGGCAATAAAATCTTCGTCATAGGCGCGATCGTAGCGGTACTGGTCATAAAGTTTCACGGCATCGTAAAGCGCCTCTTCGGCGGCGTCTAGGGTGTTCGTTAATTTGCTCATTTTGTTGCCTCTGAATAGTTGTTGCCTGATTTGACCGATACGCGCATCGGGACATCCACGCGCAGCGCGTTTGCTGCGGCAAGATAGGCCGACTCCCATAACTGACCCGGCGCTGCGCTGATACTGATTTCATCGTGCACCGTGCCTAGAATAGTCGCGCCGCTGGCGTGTAAATGGATCAACATTTCCTTTGTCTGGTCGGCCGCGCTCCCTTGAATCAGCGTGTTGATTGCCTTGTATTCATACGAGCGGGCGCCGCCCTCCGGCGAGAGTGTCGGGGGCTCGCAGAACATCACGCGACCCCCCACGGTGCGGACTTTGCCCCCGCGCTGAAACCGCGTTTTGCAGGTCTGAATGAGGGTCCCCAAGTCAGGAAATTCACTCAGAATACGGCCCTTCATCCGCTTGGCATCCACAATATCAATGCCAAGACTTTCCGCCAGCCGCGCTTGACCCATGGCATACAGAAGCCCCAGGAAAATCGTTTTCGCCATTTTCCGCGTGGTGCCCGCGCCGACAATCTCCGTAACGAAAACGTACGGATCTAACTCGGGGTCCGCGTTGTAGGCGGCCAGGAGCCTGCCATTCTCAAAATGCGCCGCCAGCCGTGGTTCTTGGCTCATCAAGTCGCCCGTTACCCACGCTGCCCCCAGTTCAGGCAGCAAATAACTGCGCAAGCTGGGAATTTCCGGGTAGCCATCGGGCGGCAACACGTCGAAGCGGGTTGGTACGTTTTGCAGATTGGGGCCTGAACTGCTCAGCCGCCCCGTACGGGTGCCGAAGCCGGCCGCATTGCGCGTCTGGTTGTATTTCGGGTAAATGCGCCCCGCACCCCGCGCAGCGATTTCCAACCAGGGCACCATAAACGTGCGTGTGACGGTAGACAGCGCGCCGCGATACCGTAATAGTTGTAACAAGTCGGTGTCCGCCACTGCCGCTGCGAGACTCTGCTTGCCCACACTCTGCGCACCTTTGGCGGTCAGCAGCAGTTTACTTGGGTCCGCGTGCCCGCCGCAGGTCAGAGCCTCCAGCAGTTCCGCGTCGCTGTCCAAATTGACGACCCCTAGACGGTCCATGAGCGCGGTTTCAGCACGGGCAAGCGCCTCTGCGCTGGTGTTCAGGTCAGCGGACAACCGCTCCACATCGAGCCGGACGCCGCGCGCCTCCACTTCCATGAGGACGGGTAGTAGTTTGCGCTCCCGGTCGTAGGCGTTGGACATCCCCAATTCGAGGACCTCCGCGTGGAGGCGGGCAAAGAGTCCCAGCGTGCGGGCTACGTCACCCATGGCATAGGGGGCGACGAGATCAGCGGGGGCGCAACATATATAGGCCCCCGCTTGCTTGCGGGTACGGCAGGCCGCGACATTCTCCACAATCCAATCCGTCAGCAGGTCGCGTTCCTCCGGGGCCAGGTGTAGATAATGCTCTGCCAGTGGTTTCAATCCCAGAGAGGTGGCGTTGGGGTCCAACAGATAAGCCAGAAACATGGTGTCATGCAGCTTATCCCAGGCCGGGCACGGGAGATCTAACCAATATTTCGCTACGGCTAGGTCGAACTTGGCATTGTGCATCACCAAATCGCCACCCCATAGGCGGGAGAGTGCCTGTCTTGCCTCTGACAGCGTGCAGTTATTCCCTGTGGGGTGCCCCCACGCCATGTAAATTGGTTCACTGTCGGGTGAGGAAAGCGCAACACCTACCGGCCGGGGCGGTGTTGCGCTCGTATCGTCGATGGCCTCGGTTTCAAAGTCGATGGCGTACATTAGAATTTCTCGACCTTGGTGCTCTCTACATGGGCCTCGTAGGGCCGCATGAGCACGTCATCAACCAGGGCGCGGCGGCGCAGAAGGGTAGATAGGCGCTCTTTTGGCACGACACCCGCTAACTTCATGCACAATCTGAACTGCGACACCTCGTCAGGTTCCGTGTAGATGGTTGTGATCACACCCAGCGCGGGCAGGCGGGTAAGCGCGTAAACCTCGGACAGGTAATTAGCCCACCGCTTCACGCTCGTCACCGGCGGACGAAGAATGGCAATCTCCGAACTTAAAATCGCGGTGTCGCTTTCCAGAGCACTCGCCGGGATTAAAGCCAGACGCCGGGTATTTTTGCAGGCCTTGCCCTTCCCCTGCGCGGCAGATCCCCATTGATTCTTAGGGCAGGTGGTGCAACTGTCCGACTGCGGCGCACTGGAGCTCGGATGCGGGGCCATGTCGGAACCCGACGCGCTTAGCGCGAAGCAGACGGGGGACGCCAAATCATCCGCATCGTACTTGCCCTCATAATATCGGTTTTCGTGCGCGCTATTCAGCACGACCACATCGAGCCTGTTGCCGGGGATTGTCTGCCCGTTGTACTTCAAAATACCGGCGCGGGTGCCAATCGTCCCACCATGGACGACCTCATTGGCGCGGTCATCCATGGCCAGGGCGGCGAGTTCGTCAGAGATTTCTGCGGGGATAAGTTCATCAGTCGTATTGGCTAGATCTTGGTGCTTCACTTGGCTTTCCTCATTGATAAGTTGATCACATCCACATTACTAATACCCGGAACGGCGATGCCATCATCTATGCGATGTCGGACGGCCGCCTGATTCAGCGCGCGATTCAGCAAATCAAACGCATCGGTAGAGCGGATAAACGCGTACAGCGCACTCCAGTCAACCGGGGAATACACCACTTTGGTTTCCAGGGCATATTGGTAGCCCTCGGCAACCAAGCCATCCATCCCCGCATCGACGAGCGCGGCAATCAGGCCGCGTTTAGCCTCCGCTTCGCGTGCGGTCAGTTCATCCACCTCATGTTGCTTGTCGAGCCGAAGATTACGCAGTTCTCGATACAAGATGGCTAATTCTTTCACGGTGTCAGGTCCTCAATTTCATATTGCACGGACCCGTTACGATAACAACGGACCCACCCTAAATGCTGTAACGCGCGCCCCACGTCACGAACATCCCGCAGGCTGTATGCGGAATCCCCGTAAATTTGCGCGGCGACTGCCGACGCCACGACCCAGCGTTTGTGCGTGACTACCCGATGCTGTATGAGTACCCGCTCAAGTGCGGCGGCGACCACATCATAAAATTGACTCGAAGGTGCGCTAAGCATGATTATCTCCTCTTAACAGGGTTAAGTGTATCTAATAGTTGTACCAAAGTAAACGACCGGAAAGTTATACTAACTTAATGGCATATACTTCAAAATTTGTCTTTTTTGATGTTGCCGCCCTCCATGTGCCGGAAAACGTCTAGGCGGTCGGCGGTTTCCCACGGGGAGTTTTTGCGACAAAAAAGCGTGTATTGCCGTTTGTTGATGTAGAACCGACCGCGATCACCCTGCGGGTCCTTCAAGCGGGTGAAAAAATTCTCTGCCCGTAGTGCGATCGCACCTTGCCCGTACCTAGCACCCCGCAATTCGAGCATCTGGCTGAATTGCGCGCTGCTGAACAACTCCCCCGCTGCATCATCCTCGCTTAATGAGATGAAAAACTCGTCCAGCGCATCCCGCGACGCCTCGATAATGTCGCGCTTCGCGCCGGACAGGGGCGGTCTGCCGAAGGGGTCGAACTGACTCAAATCTCGGGTCAAATACCAGTGCAGGAGGTTGTCATACCCGCCACCACGCAGCCATGTGAAGAGCGTCCCCACGTCGGACTTTGCGTCCGAGTTCTTGAACCGGAAGACAGCGGCGCGGCGGTCGTCGGCGTCCAGTAACCCCGGAATGTCTTTATTACTGGTGAAGCACAGCGTAGCGACGTTGGGCACATCGTACCCACGCACCCCTTTGGGGTTCATATATAATGTTTTGGAATCAGCGCGGTTTTTAATATACTCCTTGTTTGATTTTGTCAGGTCCTCCGACGCTTCATTTATGATAAGGAGAATGGCGCCCTGGTCGCGTGTGAAATGGCTCGACCGTAAGTCGTGCATGGACGCCCGGACGACATTTTCCGGGTGCATCAGCCCACCAATAACCTCAAAAAGGGACGATTTTCCCGTCCCGTGGTGCGTGGATTGTAGGAGGTAATAAGAGGGTATCCGCTCACCAATATGTTGGATCAGGTACGCTGTGCGGTCGTGGAACCACGCGATCTCCGCGTCGGTAGCGTCGAAGCGCGATTTTATGTGCCTCAACCACGGAGCTACGTCCCCCGCGCGCGGCACATAGCGCCAACCGCGCCATAAATTCGCATGGCCGGAGTCGGTGATTTGACTCGGATCAGCCCCGTCAAAGGTGAACCCGCGAAGCTCCAAACGCTTCGGGTGGTGCAGCCACACATCGAACATCGGAACGACCTTGACCCGGCCCTGCTCATCAATCTTGGTTATTTTACGCGGCATGTAGAGCAATTTCGCCTGCTCATGGCTGTACGTCGCGCGGGTTTCCAAATGATAAAAGCTCGCGGAGTCGCGCATGAAAGCAATCTCCGCATTAAGCGCCAGAGGACTGCACTCCGTCGGGGGGATGTCGGCGGTGGCGATTAGTCGCTGCCAGACGGGCAATTTTACCCGCGCCTCTGGGGTCTCCGGCCACGGCCCAGCCAGTAGGTAGTCGTCGATGCCGACTTTCCGCGTTTTATCGCTCACAACATCGTAGAGATTCAGACTCAAACAAGTAGAACCCGCCTTCCCGTGTAACAGGCTCATCAGATCGCCCATTGCGCGTGAGACCGGCGCTTTCCAGGGCATATCGCCGCCATCGAAGTCGAACAGAATGTAAACCAGTCGATTCTGACACAGCGTTTTTAATGTGGGGTGCAGAGAACCATCGACCCAATAGGAATTCACGCCACCGAGCGCGATGACCAAATACTCGGACGTACCGAGGAACTTTTGCAGGACAAGCGCTTTTTTCTCACCCTCCACCAGAATAATTTTGTACTCCGTGCGGAGGGCGGCGCGCCACTGTACAAATTTGTTGAGATAAATTAAACAGCCCGTTTCACGGGGCTGTTGGTATTTCCCGCGCCCGACATGATTCAGCAGGCGGATGCGGGAAATGCCCAGCGGCTGGGAGTCCATATCAAAATAAGGGATCTGAACGCCGGATTCGTGACCCTCAGATTCCCAGCCCAGTGCCAGGGCGACCGCGCTGGGCGATAGCAAGCGCAGCCCGTGTAAATCAATATCGGCCTGCGTCAGACGCAGCGCGGTGACAAAAGTTTCCCAGGAGTCCAATGGACTTTGTATGAACGAATGCACTGTCATGGGGGTCAACCTGTGGGGATTAATTGTTCTTATGCGGGGCGGGTTCCGTGTAGTTGTCCAGATAGCTCAGGATAGTACCCTGCTCATCGCGCGTGTACTCGTACCAATAGCCCGTATTATCCCGGTAGCTCAAGATATTACCCCGCTCGTCACGAGTGTACTCGTACCAGCAGCCCAGGCAGTCTATGTAGCTCTGGATAATCCCCTGTTCATCGCGGATGTACTCGTACCAATAGTCACTACTGTCCAGGTAGCTCAGCACCAGATCGGCATCATCGTAGGTGCGTTCGTACCACTCGTCCGCCTCGTCCCGGCTGGCGATCACTTCGCCGGTTTTGCCGTTGTAGATCGTGGTGGTGGTCATGCTTTGGGCTCCTGGGTGGGGGCGGGTCGTCCGCTAGAGAATACGGGCCGGGCGCTGCCTAGAAGCCCCTCCCTGACGGCCTCCGCCTGGAGCGCATCCGCCTCTAAATCGGTGGCACCTACATATTCCAGCGCACATTCAAAACGCTCCAGATCTCCGCGTCGGAACTGATAGGCGTGCGCTCCACCCTGTTTCGGGGTTTCTCGGATGAGTTGCAGAGGAAGCCCCTCCACCGCGACCAGGGCAACTCGGCCTACAACGATGCGGATTTGAGAGGGGCTGCGGTAGATCTCGGTGTTCATGGCTGATCCTCATCGTCATCTACGATTTCTACGGTTTCAACATCCAGACAGGCCACACTAAGAACTAAACACTCGGTGCGCCCGCTCAAGGCCCGCCGGGCCGGGACTTCGATTGTGGCCGCGTTGCCCTCGCGCATCTGAAATTCGGCATCTTTCGCCCAGGCGGCGAGCTCTCCATATGAGAAAAACTCGGGCGGGTTGTTCAATGTCTCGCTGAGAAACCGGGCGATTTCAGTGAGTCCGATCTCGTTTACCGTGCCAATTGCGTAGGTGGTCATTCTGTAGCCTCGCCGGTGGTGCTGTAGATCGTGGTCGTGGTCATGGGGTGGCCTCGTCGGTGGTGTTGTCGCGGCGGGTCAGGATGTTGCCTGCGGCATCGTAGGTGCGTTCGTAGGAAAAGCCTTTACTGTCCCGGTAGGTGAGCTCACGCCCCGCCTCGTCGCGGGTGCACTCGTGCCACTCGTCCACCTCATCCCGGCTGGCTATCACCTCGCCGGTTTTGTCGTTGTAAATCGTGGTGGTCATTCTGTAGCCTCGTCTGTGGTGCTGTCCCGGTAGGTGAACACGCGGCCGGTAGGTGAACACGCGGCCGGTAGGTGAACACGCGGCCGTCAGCGTCGTAGGCGTACGCGTAGGAAAAGCCCGTGCTGTCCCGGTAGGTCAGCGCGTTCCCGTCCGCGTCGTAGGTGCGTTCGTAGGAAAAGCCAGTGCTGTCATGGTAGGTCAGCTCGTTGCCATGCTCGTCGTTGGTGATTTCGTAGGATACGCCGTCACCTGCGCGGCCCCTATAGGTCAGCACGTTGCCATGCTCGTCGTAGGTGCGTTCGCCCATGGTCAAATCTCCTCGTGAGTTAGTGAATCGCCGCGCTGTACGCCAGTGCTGTTCCTATAGGTCAACTCATTGCCGGCGGCGTCGCGGGTGAATTCGGATGAATAGTCATCGCTGTCGCAGTAGGTGAGCATGTTGCCATGCTCGTCGTAGGTGTATTCGTAGAAAAAGTCAGTGCTGTCGCGATAGGTGAGCACGTTCCCATCCGCGTCGCGGGTGTACGCGTAGGAAAAGCCAGTGCTGTCCCGGTAGGTGAGCTCGCGGCCGTCGCCGTCGTAGGTACTTTCGCGATAGGTCAGCTCGTTCCCGGCAGCGTCATAGGTGTGATCGCACCAATAGCCGTCGCCGTCCCGATAGGTTAAGACTCGACCACACTCGTCATAGGTAATTACCGGATTCATGCTTGTTGCTCCTGGTAGTCACGGCGAATGCCGTTGCTGTTCCGGTAGGTCAGCTCGTTCCCAGCAGCGTCGTATGTGCGCTCGTAGCCGTTGCCGTTGCCGGTCCTAAAGGACAACTCCCGGCCGGCATCGTCGTAGGTATATTCGCGCCAGGTCTCGGCGCTGTTGCGAAAGGTCAGTTCGTTTCCGTTGGCGTCGTAGCTGCGCTCGCACCAATAGCCGTCGCTGTTCCGAAAGGTCAGCTCGTTCCCAGCAGCGTCGTAGGTGTGCTCGTACCAATGGCCACTACTGTCTGCGTAGGTTAGTACGCGCCCGGCAGCGTCGTAGGTGTGCTCGCACCCGTGGCCGCTACTGTCCGCGTAGGTCAGCTCGTGGCCCCAAACGTCATAGGTGTGATCGCACCAATAGCCATCACTGTCGCGATAGGTTAAGACTCGACCACACTCGTCATAGGTAATTACCGGATTCATGCTTTCTGCTCCGGGTAGCCACGGCATTCGCCACGGCTGTTCCGGTAGGTCAGTTCGCGCCCCTGCTCATCGCGGGTGTACTCGTGCTCATAGCCGCTACTGTCCCGGTAGGTCAGCTCGTTCCCGGCAGCGTCGTAGGTGTGCTCATACCAGTAGTCGGCGCTGGTCCGGTAGGTCAGTTCGTTCCCGTCAGCGTCGTAGCTGCGCTCGGACCAGTAACCATCACTGTCGCGATAGGTCAGGATGTTCCCCAGCGCGTCGCGGGTTGTTTTTATGCTCATGCTTGTTGCTCCTGGTAGCCACGGCGAATGCCGGCGCTGTCGCGATAGATTAGTGCGCGCCCCTGCTCATCGCGGGTGCGTTCGTGCTCATAGCCGCCACTGTCCCGAAAGGTTAGGGACCGGCCGTCAGCGTCGTAGGTGCGCTCACGCCAGTAACCATCACTCTCTTGGTAAGTCAGCTCCCGCCCGGCAGCGTCGTAGGTGTGCTCACGCCAGTAACCATCATTTTCTTGGTAAGTTAGCTCCCGCCCGTTGGCGTCGTAGGTGTGCTCGTACCAATGGCCGGTGGCGTCCCGAAAGGTTAGGGACCGCCCGTCAGCGTCGTAGGTGCGCTCACGCCAGTAACCATCACTCTCTTGGTAAGTCAGCTCGTTCCCGTTGGCGTCGTAGGTGTGCTCACGCCCGTAACCACCACTCTCTTGGTAAGTCAGCTCCCGCCCGTTGGCGTCGTAGGTGCGCTCGTACCAATGGCCGTTGGCGTCCCGAAAGGTTAGGGACCGCCCGTCAGCGTCGTAGGTGTGCTCGTACCAATGGCCAGTCCCAGGACGGGCGACTAGCTCGTTGCCGCCTTCGTCGTAGATCTTAATCGTGCTCATGCTTGTTGCTCCTGGTAGCCACGGCGAATGCCGTCACTGTCGCGATAGGTTAACTCACGGCCGTTGGCGTCGCGGGTGTACACGCGCCATGAATTGTTGTTGCCCTTGTAGGTCAGGATGTTCCCGAGTGCGTCGTAGGTGCACACGTAACGAGTGCCATTACTGTCGCGATAGGCGATGACGAGATCTTGCGCATTGTAGGTATGCACATGCCAAGCAAAACCCTGCGACTCGCAGGTGCATTCGCTCCAGGTGCCATCACTGTCCCGACTGGACAGCTCCATGCCCGCTGCGTCGTAAGTGCGTTCCTGCCAGTAACCCGTCTCCGGCCGGGCGACTAGCTCGTTGCCGCCTTCGTCGTAGATCTTAATCGTGCTCATGCTTGTTGCTCCTGGGTGGGGGCGGGACGCTGAGTGGGTGTGTGGAGAGGAGCATAACCACCCACTCAGCATGGTGCAACTACTATTTAGTTATACTAACTATATGCCTGACGCGAGGCGCGGGAATATAGCGCGCGCGGCGCTATATAAGGAAGGGCTAGGGGTGGAATTGGATGGTGCGGGGGTGGAATTGGATGGTGCGGGGGTTCTGAGCGATGTTTAGCTAAGTGCCCGGAACGCCGTTCAAATGGGGCGGAAATGGGGGTATTGAGCGCCGTTTAATTGGGCGGAAATGGGGGTATTGAGCGCCGTTTAATTGGGTCAAAATCCTTCCCCGGCTTTTTTGGAATTTGCCGGCGAGGGGGCCGGTTTTGAGCCGGGGAATAGGAAAACATCGTTCATTCCCTGATTCCCTTCCCTGAGTGCACTTTTTGGAAATATTCTTGGTGCTTGGGTGGTCTCCCACGGGAGGTGGCGCGCCGGTCGGTGCCGGCGGGGGAACGGAGGGTGGGTTTTTTTATTTACGGTAGAATCAAGCACTTGGTGCTGCCTTTTCCCTACTCCCTTATTCCCTTATAAAATATATAATATATATAAAAAGAGGAAGTACGAAATAACACTACACATAAAAGAGTAGAAAAAGGGACGGATAGGAATTTACGTGGGGAACGGGAAGCGGGGGAACGGTGCGCTCCAACCGAACCCGTAAAAAACACCATTCAGCCCACCCGTTTAGTGCAGCGCACAATGAGCAGTGTTTTGGGCGATTTGGCCCCAATATTCGGCCACTCATCCGACCACTAGACCGAGGTTGGCCCACCCCACTCAGCGCGACCCCACTCAGCGCGACCCCACTCAGCGCGACCCCACTCAGCGCGACCCCCCTCAGCGCGACCCCACTCAGCGCGACCCCCCCTCAGCGCGACCCCCCTCAACCTGCTCAGCGCCCAGCGTAATGCCCAGAACACGCAACCCACCCAGCGTAATGCCCAGAACACAGCACTATGACCCTGAGATGCCCCTCTAAGCCCAAAGCGCTACGTGCCCGGTACTAGGGTAGTGGGTAGGGGTCATTTACTGCGTACTCGGCGTTTGGCGGGTACGCGCCTGAGGTCCGAGATCTGACCCCCCACCCCCCTGCGAAAAAACAGGGGGGTGGTATACAGGTACTCCCCCCTGCCAAGTACAAAGTTCTCAACTCCCCACCCATAGTATTACTACCATAAGCCCCGAGTACTAAGCCCCCATCGCCCCACGCTTAGATCTTTGCCATCGCCCCCACCGGTTGTGGTATGCTGTCGATAACTTGCCCCTTATTGTGTGAGGCTTTGTGCGTGGCCAACTTTCCGCATCTCTCCCCCCCACCCTCCGACGGGCCGAGCCCCGCCCGACCCACCCGCATTTATTCGCGGCGGGGCATGGAGCAAGCCTTTCTAGAGACGTTTGAGCTGGTCGGGGGTATCTCCCGGTTAACGTTGTGGGCCAACGAGGAAAAGAATTACCACGAATTCCTGAAGTTGCTGACGAAGTTGTTCCCGAAGGAAGTGCAGAAGAAGATAGAGGGTCGGGTGGTGCACATCACGACGGCAGTGCCGGAATCGCCCCTGGATGGTGCGCCGAGAGTCGAGCGTGTGGCGTACGCCGTGGATGACTTTGACGCATTTGACGCCAGCGCGACGGATGCGGAGTATGTGGAGTGAGTGCGGACAATCTGGTGCTGCACGACTACGTGCCCCGTAAATGGTTCGTGGCCTTCCACCAGCGCCACCAGCGCTTTGCTTGCCTCGTCTGTTCGCGACGTACGGGGAAGACAGTCGCCTGTGTCAATGACATGGTGGCGAAAGCGTTGCGCTCGGGTAAGGAGCGCCCGTTCTTCGCGTTCGTCGCCCCGTTTTACGCGCAGGCCAAGGCCATCGCGTGGGCCTACCTGAAGCAGGCCGTGGCTAACTTTTCGGAGGAGGTGCGCGAGAGCGAGTTGTCGGTGAAGTTGCCGAACGGGGCCATTATTCGGTTGTTCGGGGCCGACAACCCGGACAGTTTGCGCGGGCTGTACTTTGACGGGGTGGTCTTCGACGAGATGGGGGACATTCCGGGGACGGTGTTCACTTCGATCGTACTGCCGGCGCTGTTGGACCGAGAGGGTTGGGTGGTGTTCATCGGCACCCCCAAGGGGCGGAACAGCTTCTACAGCCTGTATCAGCGGTCGTTGCACGAAGCAACGTGGTTCTCGTTGCGCCTGACCTGCCACGACACGACCGCGCTAAGTCCGGCGGCGTTGCAACTGGCGCGGGATGAGATGGACGGGGACGAGTTTCAGCAGGAGTTTGAGTGCTCGTTCGACGCGGCGGTGCGCGGGAGCTATTACGGTAAGCTTTTGAACCAGCACGCCGACCACGTGCGGCCCATCGCCTGGGACCCGGCCTACTTGGTGCAAGTGGCGATGGACATCGGGCACACGGACGACTGCGCCGCGTGGTTTTGGCAGGAAATCGCGGGCGAGCGGCGGTATTTGGAGGCGTTTTCGATCCCCGGCCTGGACGTGGCGGACGTGGTGGCCATCCTGCGGGGGTTTCCGTACCAGTACGCACCCATCGGCCTGCCGCATGACGCGAAGGCGAAGAGCTTCCAGACGGGGAAATCCGTGATGGAGCAGTTCCACGCCCTGGACGTGCGCTACCAGAAAGTACCGTCACTGAGCTTTCAGGACGGGGTACAGGCGGTACGGAAAATCTTGCCCATAAGTTATTTTAATAGCGAGTCGCCGGGCGTGATGGCGAGTTATGACCATTTGAAGTTGTATTCGAGGGAATATGATGAGAAAAACGAAGTATTTCGGGCATCGCCCAAGCACGATAAGCACAGTCACGCCGCCGACGGGTTTCGGTACAGCGCCATCATGGGGCGGGGTGCCGGGAGCGGTGAGAAGGGTCGCGTGGTGACGTTGCGCCCAGGCGCGCGGCGCGGCGCGGCGTTGAATTTGGAGTCGCTCTACGCCGACCGGAGTCAGCGCGTGCGCTCGGACAGGATCTCGTGACGCTGCCCTCGTTCAAGCCAGGTAGCATAACAAAAAGAGGAGCACAAACCTGATGCATCCAGCAGGTGCGGATTGGGGCACGGAGATTGCCAAAGCCGAGAAGTTCATGCAGGGCTCCTGGAAGCGTGGCCGGCAGATTTACGCGCGGTATGCCGACGACCGGGATGCGGACACCTACGCCAGCGCCGTCGGGCTGCGGCGGGTCAACATTTTCTTTTCCAACACGAACACCATAGCGGCGAGTCTGTACAACAGCTTACCGCGTCCGGACGTGTCGCGGTTGCATAAGGGGGAGACGGAGGATGAGGCCTCGCGGGTGGCGGCGCTGATTTTACAGCGTGCGTTGACGTACGAAGTGCACTGCGCCCCGTGGTTCGACGCGGCGATAAAGTCGGCGATTCTGGACCGCTTGGTGCCGGGTGTGGGGCAACTTTGGGTTCGGTTCCAAGGGGCGACGGAGGTGGCGCCCGAGCAAGTGGCGGTTGACACTGTGTACTGGGAAGATTTCCTGTACCAGCCCGCGCGGACCTGGGTCGGGGTTAACTGGGTCGGTCGCCGGTTGCACTTGACGATGGCTGAGGTTAGGTCCCGCTACGGCGAGGAGGGGGAGGCGGTGCTCTCCACTACGCCCGAGCGCGACGCCATGACGCCGAAGGAGATAGAGCAGGGTACTTACTGCGTCTATGAGATTTGGGACAGGACGACCAAGAAAGTAATTCATTGGGCAAAGGGTGCTGAGAAGCCTTTACTGGAGCTGGAAGACCCACTCCGCCTGACGAATTTTTTCCCGTGCCCAGCTCCATTGATTGCCAACACGACGACGGTTAAGTATTTGCCGGTCCCGGACTTTCACATCGCGGAAGACCAGTACATCGTCATGGATACGTTGATGGCGCGCATCAACCTAATTATCGAATCCGTGAAGGTGGCCGGCGTATACGATGCGGGTAGCCCGGAGATTGGCCGCATGTTGCAGGGCTGCGAGAACAAGCTCATCCCGGTGGATAATTGGGCCATGTTTGCCGAAAAGGGGGGTGCGAAGGGGACCATTGATTGGTTTCCGGTGGAGCACATCGTCCCGGTGCTGCAACAGCTTCAGGCGGCGTATGAATTTACCAAGCAGACACTCTATGAAGTGACGGGAATGTCGGACATCTTGCGCGGAGCAAGCAATCCGTATGAGACCGCTGCGGCGCAGGGCATCAAGGCGCAATTTGCCAGTGTCCGCATGAATCAGTATCAGCGGGACGTGGCGACCTTTGTTCGGGATACCTTGCGCATCGTGGGTGAGCTGGTGTGTCAACTGTACAGTGACCAGAAGCTGCAATTGGTCGTGGGCGATTTGCCCCAACCGGACCTGCAATTCATACCACAAGCCGTGGCGATCCTGCGCAATGATTTCTTGTTGAAGTACAACGTGGATATCGGGGCGGACAGCCTGACGCAGGCGGATTGGGCGATGGAGAAGAGTCAGCGACTCGAATTCATGCAAGCGATGAGTCAATTCCTCAATTCGGCGGTGCCGGCCATCCGGGATGCGCCCGAGCTAGGCCCGTTATTGTTGCAGATGGTGAAATTCTCCATCGCCGGGTTCAAGGGGGCGGCTGAGATGGAGGGCTGGGTAGACCAGCAATTGGATGCTTTGTTGAAGGCATCCCAGCAGCCACCACAGCCGCCCCCGCCGAGTCCAGAGGCGCAACAGGCGCAAATGGAATTGCAGATGAGTCAGCAGAAGATGCAAATGGAAATGCAGAAGCTGCAAATGGAAATGCAGCAGGACGCGCAGGACGCGCAGCTACGGCAACAGGAGAGCGTGGGTAAATTGGCGGTCTCCGAGCAGGAGATGCGCCAATCATCGGAAGCGCAGCAACAAGAGCTGCAATACAAGCAGCAAAAGGCGAATTTGGAGCTTGAATATCTGGCGGCCAAGTATCAACTAGAGCTGGAAAAGGCGCAGGTTGAGCTACAGATAGCCAAGGAAAAGGGCGCGCTCTCTCTGGGCGCGACAGTCATGGATCTAAAAGGTGAGTTCAATGGTTGAAGACCTGAAATATAAGCTGTCCATTGCCGAATTACAGATTGTGCTCGACGCCCTCGCCGAGCAACCCTTCAAGAAGGTACATGAGGTCATTGCAACTTTACTTTCTCAGCACCGCACCCTAACAGAGGCCCAGAATGGAAATTCAATACCCGGATAACGCGACGGGGCATTATTCCCGCCCGACGCTGCGCGACGTTTTCCCCGAGCCCGTACCCGAGCCCGTACCCGAGCCCGTACCCGAGCCCGTACCCGAGGAAGTGGTTACGGGGTCCGGGCCCAAGCCGCGCAAACGCAACACGCCGAAGGATGGGGCATAAGGGTGCCGACCTACGATGCGATGTGCCATGCCTGCCATTTCCGGACGACCTATGTCCGCCCGGTAGCGCAGTGTGAGGAGGTGCCGACTTGTCCAATCTGCGAGATGTCGATGGCGAAAGTCATCCTCTCCGCACCGGCGGCGTATGTGACGGGCAGTGAGTTCAGAGCGTTCCGCTCTTGCTTGGATGGGACACCTATTACGTCGCCCGCGACGTTGGCGGAGCATAATAGGCGAAATAACGTAGTCAATCTCAATGAAGGTTACAGCGACGAGGATATAAAGAATTTCTCGAATCGAGATTTCACGATAGCGCCAGACAAAGAAGAAATAAAACGCGATACCTTGGCAGCAATTGATGACTGCAAGCAAGGTTACAAGCCCCAAAGAGTGCACGAGGAAACCCTACCATGAAAGAAAACACGGGCGCCCAGGAAGAGACCAGTATTCACGAGGACATGACTTCCGTCATGCAGGAATTGACGGCGCAGATGCCGTCGGATGCGGGTGAGGTGGCGCCTGCGGCTCCTGCGGCGCTCAGTGCGACCGCCGAGCCGCTGGGAAACGCCGCCGAGGGCACGCCGCCGATTGTCATTGCTGGCGCTGCTGCCCAAGATTCCACCTCCGAGCCAGTGATCGGAGTCGCCCTATCCGCAGATAAGGCCCCGAGTTCCTGGACTCCGGCAATGCGGGAGAAGTGGGGTACGTTGGCGCAGGACTTCCGGCAGGAGATTATCCGCCGTGAACAGGCCGCTATGGACGGCGTGCAGCGGCTGCATGATCAGTATAAGGGCGCGAGCGAACTCGCCAATGCGGTCGGTCAGTTTGGTGAGTACATGGACAGCCTCGGGGTGCACAATCGCGCCGAGGCCGTGTCGAGTGTACTGGCGACTGAGCGCGCTTTGCGTGTCGCGCCGCCGGCGCAGAAGATCCAAATTCTCATGCAATTGGCCGATGATTACGGCTTGCAGGGTTTTCGTGAGGTGGTCGAGCGCGGCATGGGGACACCCGCGCCGCTGGGGGCCCCGCAGTACGCCGCCAGTGCGCCCCCCGCCGTCTTGGCCGAGTTGGCGGATATGAGGGCATGGCGCTCGAATTTTGAGCAAAGTGCCGTGGTGGGGGAGATGGATCGGTTCGCCAGCGACCCGTCGAATGAATTTTTCAGCGATGTGCGCGGGCGCATGGCAGATCTCTTTGAAAGCGGGCAAGCGCAGACACTAAAAGATGCGTACGACCAGGCTATCTGGACCACGCCAGCCGTGCGCGAGGTGCTACTATCGCGACAAATGACGACACAGCAGGCCGCCGACTTACAGACGCGGCAGAAGATGGCCGGGGCGGCGAGCGTGCCGGCGTCGGGCCGACTGCTCGCCGCCGGGAAAGAGAGCGACGACATTGACGATTTGCTGCGCGAAGCCTGGAACGCCGCTGCCCGGGGATAGTTGCTTGTACATTGACGCGGTATAGAGTAGATTGATAGTGCTACCCATTGCGAGCTGACCTCCAAAGGGTGATGCGGCTAACCCGCCAAGCGAACCGACATCACCCACTTATTTAGGAGGTCCTTCCATGGCCTTTCCCAATGTTAGCGATATCATTGCGACCACTATCGAAAAGCGTAGTCGCAAAATTGCCGATAATGTTACCAAAAACAATGCCCTTCTGACCCGGCTTCAGCAGCGCGGGAAGTCCCGCCCGTTCAGTGGCGGGCGCATCATTTATGAAGAACTGTCCTTCTCCGAGAACGGGAATGGCGGCTGGTATTCCGGCTATGACCTGTTGCCCGTCACGCCGCAGGATGTCTTGAGCGCGGCGCAATATGACATCAAGCAGGCTAAAGCGGCGTAATAGCCCAGTGGCCCCCGACCGGTAACGGTTCGGTAAACACGACGAGATATGCTGGAAACGCCTTAGAGCCTTTACTCCCAAAGAGGAAAAATGTAAATGGATTGGTCAATCAGCAGCGAAAAGCAGTATTACGGACTGGCGTATACGTTCGGGTTCTTTCTTGGCGATGGTACGGTATGTACTTGGCTTGACAAGACTGGCAAAGTCCACAAGCGGCTCATGCTGCGGAAGCCAGATAGGGACCCCATAGACTACGCCGCAGACCAGATTTTCAATGTGCTCGGGAAGAGATATAGTGTGGGGACGGTCAAGTACGCGAATACATCAATGCCCATGATTCAGTATCAGGCTGGTGAGACGGTGTTTGATGTGTTCTTCTACGAGACGAATGGGCGGACTCGCCCGCCCCAGTGGATATTCAGCGCTCCGGACGAGGTAAAAGCCGAGTTCCTGGCAGGTTTGATTGATTCTGACGGACATGTGTCGTACGCCCAGAAATCAGGGCGTACGGAAGGTCAGATGCACTGCCAAGTAGGTTTTACGTCCACGGACGAGGCCATTTCGGCCGGTTGTGCCGCTATCGCGCGCCAATTGGGGATCAGCATCCATTCTGGGTGGGATAGATCCCGTATGGACGCAGCGAAGTGCACGAAACCACGATTTGACGTTACCTTTAACGTGAAATCGTTCCTGGCGGCGAATATCCCACTGAAGAATCTCACGCGCATTGTTCGTTTGGACAAGTGCCGGGAATACTTGCTTGGCTCAGAGACTTTGTACGTCGCATCCGCCACGTCGGATGAAGATAAAGTCCACGCCTAGCTCGAAAGACTAGGAGGGCAGTGGCTTGCCCAGTTGTGATCAGTGGCTTGGAGATGCTTCAGAACGCCGGCCCTGAGCAGTTTATTGATTTGATGGCCTCCCGTATAGATGTGGCCGAGTCCACCATGCAGAACTTGGTCTGTGGCGGCCTGTACTCGGACGGCACGGGTTCCGGCGGTAAGGAAATTACTGGCTTGAATGCGGCGGTGCCCTTGGACCCGACGACCGGCACGTATGGCGGTATTGACCGCGCCACCTGGACGTTTTGGCGCTCCAAGCTCCGAAATGTGGCGGGCACTTCGACGTTACAAGCTGATATGAATACGCTGTGGGCCTCTCTTCAGCGCGGCATGGACCGTCCCGACCTCATTCTGATGGATAATACCGTCTGGCAGGCCTACGTGGCGTCCCTTCAGGCGCAGCAGCGCTTCATGTCTGCCGAAGTAGGTGATCTCGGGTTCCCGACCCTGAAATTCATGAATACGGATGTTGTGCTCGACGGCGGTATCGGTGGTTTCTGCCCCGCTGGCACGGCCTTCATGCTCAATACGAAATATCTCCATTTCAGGCCGCACAGTGCGCGTAATTTTGTGCCGCTTTCGCCGAACAAGCGCTATTCCATCAATCAGGATGCCGAAGTTCAGATTTTGGCGTTTGCGGGTAACCTCACCACTTCGGGCGCTCAGTTTCAGGGCCGCCTGGACGTCAACCCCTAATAGGAGCGCATAGCATGGCTTGGTTTTCACAGGAAGCAGTTATCAATGCTCAGCCAATCGGGGCGGTGAGTGCCACGGCACTTGTGCCGATTGGCACTACGATCACCGCTGAAGACCGCAGCTCGACCGGTGCGAGTCTCGGGGGTGGTGAATTTATCTACCTACAGGGTGGCACGTCCGTCATTTTGGGTTCCTTGTGCACCTATACGCTGGTCACTGGGGCGACCGTCCTGGCGCCGGCCACGGCGGGCAATGGCCCGGTCGCGGCGTCCATGTCTACCCTGACGGCGGGGCAGTATGGTTGGTTCCAGCGCCAAGGTCGGGCGGCGGTCAAGGCACCCAATGCCATGGTGGTTGGGGCGGACGTGTTCATGCTGGCCGCCACGCCGGGTAGTGTGGACGATGCTGCCGTGGCGGGTGAGCAGGTTTTGTGTGCGCGTGTGGGCACCTCGACGGGAACACCGGCGACGGGGCTTGCGTACATCGACATCGACCGCCCGTTCCTCCAGGGTCAGATCACTTAATGACCTGATGGGTTGGGTACGTAGCCTGTTTTTCTACGTGCCCAACTTTTCTACAACGCGCAAGGGCTAACCCATGTCAACGTTAAATGATGCCATCACTGCCATTTGCGGGGATAATAACTCAGGATTGCGTGAGTATTATTTGGCCAATGGTGGGACCGGTGGCACATTAGGGGACTGTGAGTTGCAGATGCTCTTGGCAAAAACAGGGCTGCTCACGGGCACAATTCCTGATTTATGGCTCACATTACTAACAACACTGGGTTTTATATCCGGGACATTAAATGACCGCTTGTTAGCCTTTTGGCTTGCTGGCGGAGTACTCCCACCATAAGAGACTTACCCCCATGACACAGGTTGCAGATTTCAATGTTGAGGATTTTGAAAGTCGTACCGCTGCGGACAAAGCGGTTTACGCACGTTTTTACATCCATCCGGTCCTAGATGAGGTCGAGAGCCTGAAGGAAGGCCGCCCCATTTACCGTGATAAAGACTATGTGGAAATCGTCGCGTCCGGCAACAGTACGAATATCGTACGCCGCCCGGTGTCGGAGTTGGATCGCGCACGTTTCAGCGCGCAGTATGCCAAATTCCGCCAGGGCATAGAAGGTGACGCGCAGTTGATTGGTACCCCGCTGGCGGAAATACCCTGGCTAACTCGCTCGCAGATCGAAGAGCTGATGTATTTTAAGATCCGAACGCTTGAACAGTTGTCGAGCGTGTCGGACGAAGCCTGCTCTAAGCTCGTAGGCCTGCTTACCCTGCGCCAGCGTGCTCAGGCAGTGATGGAAAAGGCGGAAAAATCCGCGCCCTTTTTCGCGCTACAGGAAGAGAACACGGTTCTTCGCGCGGAGTTGGAGGCGTTGAAATTGGCGGTATCCGAGCAAGGCAAGCTACTGAGCGCAAACAATAAGCGAGTCTAAATTATGCCCATGACGGCGACGGCATCCTATATCATCAACGCGGCCACACAAGAGCTTGGGTTGCCGACCGTCAGTTTGTTTACCTCGCAAGACGACCAGATTGGTTATCAGTGCATCGGGCTGCTTAACTCGCTAGGCGATGAGCTTGTGCGGGTCCATGACTGGCAGTTCCTGGAAAAAACTGAGCAATTCGTTGGGGATGGCAGTACATCCAGCTTTGACTTGCCGCAAGATTTTGGCCGCATCGTTAATCAAACGCAATGGTCAAGCACCGATAAGCGCCCGATGTACGGCCCCCTCAATGCTCAGCAATGGGGCTGGTGTCAATTTGGCATTGTGAGTGTTGGGGTATTTTTTCGTTATCGCATTCTAGGGAACAAGTTTCATATTTTCCCTACCCCCGGCGTGGGTGAGACTTTCGATTTTTTCTACATTAGCAAAGATTGGGTCATGGATGGCGTTACGCCCACGCTGTTTAAGGATCGCGTCACGTCCGAGGCGGACATCCCTTTGTTCGACCGCCGCCTTATGATCACCGGGGTAAAGGACAAGCTTTGGGCGGCAAAAGGCATGGATGCTTCGGGAACACATGCTGAATTCATGTATATGTTGGAGGCAGAGAAGGGTCAGAACCAGGGTGCGCCAATCATATCTTTGGCAGGCCAGCATGTGGATTTTCTATTGGGGTATCAGAATATCCCTGATGGGAATTGGGCCAGTTAATGTTTACTAAAACCAATCGGGCACGCGCAACAAGTCGCGCCGCCGCCGCCCCCGCCGCTTCGGGTGGACTCAATGATTTAGATCCCTTGCCGCTGATGGACCCGCAGTACGCCATCTCCTTGCTTAATTTTTTCCCGGATACTGGCTTATTGCGGACCCGCGCCGGGTATAAGGAGTGGGCCACTTCTTTCGTGGCTCCTGTAGATACGCTTATGGTATATCGGAGCACGGACGGTACGAATCAACTATTCGCGGCGACGGCGGCGGGCATTTATAACGTCAGCTCACCAACGCAAGCGCCCACGTTAGTAAAAGCCGCGACGAATGGTAAATGGTCCTGGACGAATTACGCGAATGTATCGGGGCAATACTTGGTCGCCGTCAATGGCGTGGACCCAGGCGTCATTTATGACGGTACGTCTTGGATCTCCATGACCCAGACGGATACACCGGTTAATGTTGGGGATATAAAGGGGATTTCTCCCACGCAACTAAGCCACGTACTGCCGCACAAAGGCCGTATTTGGTTCCTGCAAGTCGATAGCCGCACGTCATGGTATTGGCCTACTGATGCCGTCGCTGGTGAGGTAAAACCTTTTTATCTGGGCGGTGTCCTGAAGCGGGGTGGGTTGCTGTTGGCTATGGCTACTTGGTCGCTGGACTCCGGTGACGGGCTGGACGATAAGCTAGTGTTCTTTTCCAGCGTGGGCGAGGTCGCAGGCTATGCCGGCACCGACCCGGCCTCCGTCAACAGTTGGGGCTTGGAAGCTCTCTATTTTACGTCTACGCCACTGGGCGCGCGGGGCATCGCTGATTTTGGCGGCGATACTGTTTTATTGTCGCGACAGGGTATCTTGCCCCTATCGAAGGTAGTTCAGGGGTCCGCCACGTCCGCACTCTATAGCGAAACGCTTTCCCGGCGCGTGAATCGGAGCATAAACCGACTGGCAGTAAAGACGGACTTTGTGCGCAGTTGGGAGATATTCACCGCGCCCGTTTTTGAGGCGCTTATTGTCAATGTTCCGCAGGGCTCGAATACTTCAGCACTACAATTCGTCATGAATTTACAGACTGGGGCATGGACTACCTACGACCTGCCAGCCAGCACCTTTGCATTTTACAATAATGTGCTTTTTTTCGGGACCGAAGACGGCCGCGTCATGCAACACTCCTCAGACATTGGTCTGGACAATACACTATTCGATAATACGGGCGGCGTGCCGGTGAATAGTTATCTTATGACCGCGTACAGTTATTTCGGCGACCCCACATCCATAAAGCACTTCAAGTTCGTCCGACCTATTTTCGTAGCAGATCACCCGCCGAAGTACAAATTGCGCGCTGCCGTGGACTATGAGCTGCTGCCCTTTGCCGGAAATCCGTCCCCGCCTGGTGCGTCGAGCCAGAATGCGCTATGGGATTTTGCATTGTGGGATCAGGCTTTCTGGGCGGGCGCGGGCGAAACCTACCGCCCTTGGGTGGGGGTTGATGCTATGGGTTACGCGGGTGCGCTACAGTTGAAAGTATCGTCCAATGCGCCGGTTCAATTGGTGGCGCTGGAATGGGTTTTGAGCAGTGGGGGGATGATTTAATGTCTAAACCGCAAGCGTCGGGTGCACAAACACCTACCCGCAATTCGCAGATGGCTTCCGCCTTGCGAGGTGGGAGTGATTACGGGCGGGCCGTGGCTTTCGCTAACTCTAGCGCTGGGCGTGCCGCCGGTGCACTGCTGCCGGGCGGTAATCTTGTGCGCGCCGCCATGAATGCCGCGCAGGGCTATAATGCGGGCGGTCTGGGTGGCGGACTCGTGTCCGGCGCGGCTTCGCTATTGCCCGGGGCTATTGGTCGTGGGTTGGGTAACCTAGCCGGCAATATCTATTATGGCGGACGTATGGACTATGGTACTTATCGCGCCATCCAAGACGCTGCGAACCGTGGCGGCTTCGCCGTTAATGCGCAAGGTTTGACCATAGACCCCCGCACTGGCCAGCCATTTACCCGCTACGCGCCTCCTATGAATAGCATACCGCAGACGACACAAACCAGCATCACGGCTCCCACGCTTACCGATGCGCCGACCGTGACCGCAGCAACCCCGTATGAATCTATCACTATGAGCAGCTTGCTGCGTGGTGCGGGTGGTGGTGGTGGCGCTACATTACGTTCCGGTGGCGCTACAGCACGCTCTGGGGCCACAGGTGCCGGTGCAGTCTCTGGTGGTTGGGGCGGGACTGGCGGTCGTACGGGGGCTGGTAGCGGTAGCATGGCCGGCCCCGGGCGTGGCGTGGGGACTGCTGCCCTAGGTCAGGCGCTGACCGCGCTAGGTGGTGGGTACCAGGCCCGACTAGCATTGCCGATGCACCAATGAAAACACTAGATACGAGTGAGGCAGCGCTCCATGCGATTTGCCACCACGTACACATTCGCCCGATGGATGAGCAGCAGGCCATCGCCTGTATAGATGCTGGCGAACTCGTGGCGGGTGTTGTGTTTGATGGGTACAATGGCGCGAGTATCCATGCGCATATTTGGGTTGCTGCTGGGCGGTCCCCGTCGCGGAATTGGTTGCTTGCGATTGCCCACTTCCCGTTTGAGGTATTGGGTGTGCGGAAGGTACTTGGGCAGGTAGCTTCGGATAATCTGGACGCGCAGGTGCTGGATGAGCATATAGGGTTCCAAAAAGAGGCAACCATTGCCGAGTATTATAGGGACGCAGACATGATCCTTTACTCTCTTACGCGCGAGCAATGTCGGATGATTACCCATCCACTCTGGGTGCCGCATTTCGAGAAATTCGCGCGCGCGGCTGTGCAGCTTTCGGAGGTGGCGTAATGGGTGGCAAAAGAAGCTCCAAAGCTCCAAAGGCTCCAGACTACGCCGCACTGGCGCAGCAACAAGCCACGCTAGGCCGGGAGACCGCCCGCGAACAAACGGCGGCCAACCGCCCGGACCAATATAACCCCTATGGGTCGGTGCAATGGGCGCAGGACCCTACAACGGGGGCTTGGACGCAAATGGAGTCGTGGGACCCACGCATTACGTCTGGGATGGACTCTGCGTTAGATTTGCAAAACCAGTCCATCGCCGCCCTACAGGGGCAGGGCGCATTTCGGGGCGCGGAGATGCCGACCTACGACCCCTCGTCTGGGCAAGCAGTGGGTAACGCGCTTTATGAGTCTATCATGACTCGCGCCCGCCCCTCGCAGCAGGCGGAGGAAGAGACCTTTACGACGCGCTTGCGTCAGCAAGGGCTTCAGCCGGGGACGGAGGCGTTTGACCGCGCCATGCGGAACCTCATGACGAGTCAGCAAGATGCTAACCTGTTGGCGAGCCAGCAAGCCACGATGCTGGGTGGGCAGGAGGCGCGGAGTATTTACGACACCCAGTTACGTGGGCAAGCGCAGCAATACGGGCAGCAGCGCCAGGAGTACCAGGACCCTTGGAGTAAAGCCGCCGCCGCGCAGGGGTTTGTGGGGGGAATGTACCGCCCTGATTTTAGGGGGTTCGGTACATCGACGGGATATAACCCCGCCGATATGCTGGGGGCGGCGCAGGCGCAATATCAAGCGCGGGCTAACCAAGCCAACGCCAACGCCGCGAACAAGAACGCCAACACGATCGCCGCCGCTAATATAGCAGCTTCTTCTTTTGGGAATAGCTGAGGTACGCAATGCCGCAAATACCGCCGTCGAGTTCCTACGCGCCGTCGATGGAGGATTTATTGGCCTCCATGGAAGCGCGCAAGCGCAAGGAGCTTCAGTTAAGGGCCCTGCGCAATCGGGAAGAGGCCTACGCGCAGCAGGCGAGTGCGCCTATTGACGCCATCCGCGTTCGTGGGGGCGGTACTACCTCTATTGGCGGCGTTCCGATCCAACAGCCGGACATTGTTACCCCGAACTATGCCGGGGCAATTGGCAATGTGGTATCCGGCTATTTGGAGGGTCAGGCGCGGAAGGAAGCCGATTTAGCGGAACAAGACTATGCGCGCACCGCGCAGCTGGATGCCCTCCAGCAGGATGCTTTCCAGCAGGCGCAGGCGCGGGAGCAGAAGGCCTTGGAACAGAAGAACCCGGCCGCCTTCTTCCAGAATATCGAGAGCCTTGGGCTGAGCCCGTCCGCCGTCCGCCTCGCGGCACAGTATTACGGGATGGACGAGGCCACCGCCGGAAACATTGCGTCCGAGTATGCCGCCGGTAAACAGCGAGAGCAGCAACAAGCCGCCGAGTTACGCCGGGCCCCCGCAGATACGGACCTCACTTTTGCGCAGTACCAAGCACTCTCCCCCGAGCAGCAAAAGCAGTTTGCCGATTTCCGTGGCCGGGGTAGCAGCCGCCCCGATGGGCTCACGGCAACCGAGCGGAATTTGTATACCAAACAGGGTACTGAGGCAAAGCGTATCGTTGAGAGTTCTGCGCGCTTGGAGGGTACGATTGCCAAGCTAAAGACGCTTCCAAAAGAGCAATTCCTCCCCCTAGATCGCATCCAGGGGGCGCTGGCGGCATCCGAGAATCCGCTCTTTAGCTTCGTAGGCGCTTATAAAATGTCGCCGGAGAAGCAGAGACTGTACCGCGTCATTATCCCGCAGGCATTGGACGATTTGCGCAAAATTGGGGGGTCGGATACGGAAAAGGAATACGCACGCATCTCGAAACAGTACCCGAACCTATTCATGGACTACGAGCAGTTCCAGTCGGCTATGAGCAGTATGGAGGATGCAATATCCAGGGATAGCAGCAATGCATCGGAAGCGCTTGCAGAGTCGAATAAAATGCTTAGCCAAGAGCGCCAGCCATTTACCCCACCGCAGGCACAGTCAGACGATGAGCTAGTCAATAAGTATTTGGGAGGGGGGCGATGACTACAAGGGAACAACTCCTCGAAGCACTGCGCAAGGCGGACGCCGCTGGCGATGCCGCTGCCGCTACGGCCATCGCCCGTAGAATACAGGCGCTCAGTGCGCAGCCAGCGCCCCAACAGCAGTCCGCGCAAGATTACAGCCCAGTGGATATAGGTGACTATGAGAATGTCATGGCAGGCGCTGGTAAGTCGGTCGTCGATGTTGGCTCGGCAGTGCAGCAGCTTTATAATCGGGCCGTGGGGGATGATGCCCGCTTGGCCGAGCTGCAACGTGAGGAAGATGAGCGCCGCCAGCGTGACGAGGCATTGACGGGTACCTGGGCCGGGTCTTTGGGGCATTTGGGCGGTGAGCTGGGTATGGCGGTCGTGCCAGGCGCGGCATTGGGTAAACTCGCCCCCCTTGGCCGCGCCATTGCCGCCGCCCCCGTTCGGGCAGGTACTGTCGGGGGTGTCCTGGGGGGTGCGTTGTCGCCGACTGCGGCGGAAGGTGAGCTGACCGAACAGATGCTCTTGGGGGGTGGTCTGGGTGCCATGGGCGGTGCGTTGGGGTTGGGTAGCTCATATCTGGGTAAAAAGCTGTATGCCAAGACAGCCGACCAAGTAAAAGATTATTTGGCGGCGCGGTTGCGGGGTGGTGATACGCTGGAGTCGGGCGAGAAGATTATCCAGGCTCTGAACCAACGAAAGGCGGCCATTAATGCGGATTACGCGCAGGCCAAAGCCACCAACGAGGCTACCGGCGAGGTGGTCTTATCCGACGTGTCCAGAGAATTGGCTCGCTCCGCGTCCCCGGACATTGCGGAGGCAGTATTTCGGAGCCAGACGCCGCGCGGCGCTGGTGCTGGGTTTGAGGTCGTAGAAGAAATTACCGCGCTCCCCACGGCCGAAGCGCGAGACCTGTATCGCGCACTGAACGAGGAATACCGGAGCAATACGGCGCTCTATGCGCGCACCGGCAACCCAGAAGTTAAGCGCGCGAAAGATTTGGCGGCTCGGCTACGCGCATCCCTTGATTCAGACCTTGCCGCGAGTTTGCCAAAAGAGCAATACGACGCACTAAAAGCGGCGGATAAGGCGTACGGCTCTGCATTGGGTTCTTTCGGCGTGCGCGGATCTGCGGCGCGGAAGTTGACTGCGGAAGGCGTTACACCGTCTAAAGTGGAAGCTCTCGTGAGTGCGGGGAAGGGTGGGGAGATTGCTGACCTATTGAAGCAAGGCGCAAATAAAGCGGATTTCCGGGCTATTCTCAGCAATAAATTGTCGGGATCGCCCACGGCGCCTAAGTTGGGCTCTACGGAGGAAGTACTCTTGTCTCCCAAAGAGCGTGACTTGTATCGGAAATTACTCGCCTCTTCCGGCGAACGTACCGATGGGTTGCGCGCTGGGCTCGGGATTCCGCACATGTGGGTTGGTAGTTCCGGTGGTCGCCGCATAATCACCTCACCCTACGCGCAAGCACTCGATGATTTATTCCGTTCGGCTGGCACCGGTGCCGGCATTTATGCTGGGGATTGAACATGCCACGCAATGGGTCTGGATCTTATACGCTACCTTCCGGTAACCCGGTAGTTTCTGGCACGCCTATAGAATCTTCTTGGGCAAATACCACAATGCCGGATCTCGGCGATGCGCTCACGAACAGTATTGCCAAGGATGGGCAGACCAATCCGACGGCAAACTTGCCGATGAACAGCTTCCACCATACCGCGTGCAGCGACCCAACCCTACGCAATCAGTACGCCACGCTAGGCTTAGTGCAGGATGGTCGGCATATTCGCGTTACAATCCTAAGCGGACCCAATACGCTAACCGGGTCTATGATCGGAAGCCCAACGGCATACTTTTCCGGGCAGCTAATCGTCTTCCAGGCGTCCGCCGACAATACCGGCGCGGTCACGTTGAACATTAATGGCATCGGCGCGCGGAGTGTCCTAACTACATCCGGTATTCAGCTTATCGCCGGTGATCTCAAGGCGGGGAAGTTCTATATAGCCCTGTATGATGGCGCGGCTTTTTTGCTGAATACGGAGTCATCGAGCACGCTAGACACAACCCTGGAGCAGAATTGCGTATCCGGCTGGCTGCGCCCCGGCTCAGGGATCTACCCATCGCTGTCCATTGCCAGCCCGACACAGGTCACCATTCCGGCCGGGTCGGGGTTCATCATCCCGCCCGGAGATCGCGGCTCTGAGAATGCAATCTCCGTAACGTGGGTTCAACAAACAGTAACACTCACCGGCCTGACCTCCAGCTATAGCACAACCTTCGCCATGGATAGCGCGGGCAGTGTTCAGCAATTTGGCGGGCAATTGGCGTCCTCGGTACTCCGTAACTACATTGTCGTCGGTGCGGCAGCGCATGTTGCCGGCACCGTGTCGTCGGTCTCCACGCGCCCCGCGATTTTCGGGGACGATGGCTACCTCGCGCGGGATGCTGTTTCCATTCTGTCCAATACGCTAATCAGCGGCGGGCAGGTTACCGCGAACGGTAGCAACACCCTGCACATGGATATTCAAGGGGGGCAGGCGTTCCTCATTGGTGCCAATGCCGGGGACGACGACGACCCGAATACACTAACTTTCCCGTCGCAAATCGACATTTCTTTTTTCCCAACGGCCGGGGTCAGTACGGTGCAGGCGCTTACCGCCCTTGCCCCCATCGGGAGCTATGACCCCACCGGGGCCGGGGTGGTTACCGCTATTCCCGGGGGCGTAAGTACCACGGTCATCCATAGACTGTATTTCCTCTACAATTCCTTTGTCTGGGTCTATGGGCAGCGAACCTATACCGACCTGCCGACTGCCATTTCGCAGATTGTCTTCGACCGTAGTGCGTACAAGCCATCCCCCCGGTTGAGTGATGGTGCCCTGCTCGTTGAGATTATAGCGCGCAAAGACACGACCAACCTTAACGACACCAATCAATGCGTCATCATCAATCGCGGCGGGTTTGATTTCGTCATAGGGTCGAGCGGCAGCATTAGTGAAGCGCCCAACGATAACTTGCTCTATGGGCGCAAAAACAGCGGCTGGTCGCTGTCGGTGGATGCAGCGGCACCCAATGTCACCGGCAACGTAACCATTACAAAAGCCTCGCCACAAGTGCAGATGATTTACTCGCCCGTTTCTGCGGGTGTGGCTGGGCTCGATATCCAGCAGCTGGGGTTTAATTGGTTCGGGCTTGAGGTTACCCACCCCGACGACAAGGCGTATTTCAGGTCCTACAATCCAGCAAGTGGCGCGCTCAGATTCACCACGACCTACGACCTTGCGACGGGCAGTTGGAGCTTTCCGAGCGCGTCGATTTCGTCAGCCGGCGCTTTCTTAACGATTGACGCCACCTCGGGCACGGGAATTGTGAATATCCTGTCCGTCGCTGGGGCTGCCAGTACGCTTACTCTCCGCACTGGCGCGCTTACCCGCTGGAGCTTGGGCAAGAACGTTACTGCGGAGGGTGGCAGCAACGCCGGCTCTGATTTTGACTTGATTTCCTACACGGATGCCGGCGCAGCACTCACCACGGTGATGCGCATCTTCCGGGCTTCCGGCAACACCGTACTTAACGGTGCGGTTGATGCCGGTTATAAGCTGGATGTGCTTGGTACCACGCGCGCGCAAAGCTGGGAAGTCACCGGAGGCAGTCTGTTATCCACAGGCTCTAATGTCGGTATGGCCCGTCTGACCGGGGCCGGTCGTTTGTCGGCGGCCACGGCGGGCGGTTTGGCGTCCTTGAACACTTTTGCAAATGATACCGTCGTGGAACTCTCGGCAGGGTCCACGACCCCGACTGGGATCGTGCTCAGTGGTTCGTCGGCCACGAACACAACACCTTCCACCATACGGTGCATGGTAAACAACGCAGAAACGCTGCGCGTTTCTGCGGCTGATGTGCTTTTCTCCGTTCGGCCGACTATCGCCGTACCCTCTTCATGGTTCACCATGCGATCTACGCTTTCCGCAAGCTTTAATTATGGCGTTTTCCAAACCGTGGCCGGCGCTAGTTTGGCGTTGCTGGGGGGTGGGGGTGGTGGTGCCACTGGGGCCGGTGTGAGTAACGATTTTGCTCTCGTTGCGGATGCGGGTAGTCTTTATCTACAATCCAATACAGCAGGCGGCCGAATTAACTTTGCCCCCGAGAGCACTGCCGTGGCATTTGTCAACGCCAACGGGCTCTTCCCGTGGACGGACAACACCAAACAACTCGGTACGACGGGTAATATCTGGTCGGCCGTCTACGCCACATCCCACTTGACGGCCTCCGCACTGAAATATAAGACCGACATTGTGCCGGCTAAGCTGGGCCTCAGCCGAATCGCCCGATTTGTGGACTTCACTCGCCGTTCGGATGGTAGCCCCTCGACGGGGATCATTGCGGAAGAGATGGACAAGTACCGCCCCGAGTATGTCATTAAGGATGAACTTGGCGCGGCTAACTCCGTAGACTACACGGCCATGCTCTGCGCCGTGATGGCCGATGTGGTGTCACGCCTCGATGCGCTGGAGATGGTGTAATGGCCGGAGAAAAATTCTTTATCCCGGATGGGAGGAGCTTCGCTCAAATCTTTGCGCCGGGTAATGCCGGCATCGTGACCCGATATTTCGACCCCAGTGGTACGGACCTGGGCAACCTTTTCGCCGCCGGGAATAGCGGGGTAGTGACCCGCTTTTTTAATCCGGCGGGGACCGATTTGGGTAACTTGTTCGCGGGCAGCGGCGGCAGTAGTCAGCTTACCCCCGGTGCGGTACCTACTTTCATTAGTGATGGGGTAACCAGCGGTACGGCCACGGCGTCTATGCTGTTCCAGACTACCGGGGGCATCTCTGGATCGGCATCCGGCACTTGGGCACTACCAGTAACAGGGTCGCTTTATGAAGTTTCTTGGGCGGCGGTATCTGGTACTATGACGAATACCCCGGCAGCGGCTGGAGTATTCGTTGGGCTGGGGACTCTCCGCACATTCAGTTTGGTGCGTTCTGTCGCAGGGGTAACGACGGCGGTCATTGATATCACCGTGCGGCGCATAGCTGCGCCGACGGATACTTTCACTGTGCGGGTAACCTTTGAAGCCGAAATCATTGTTTGATATGCACAACCACAAGGAGCACACCATGCAGAACTACGAAACCACTGCCGGGCAGGGCGACCAGCCGCCGAAGCCGGAAAAGACCACACCGCGCAAGGGCGGCGGCAAGCGCCGATGAGCCCTTCGGGCATCGCAACTGTTGAGAGCGCGGCGATAATCGCCGCCTCCATTCTCTCAATGGGGAACACAAAAGCCTATCTTCTCTGTGTGGTTTTCGGGGTGCTGAACGCATTGCCGACCCTACTAGACGCCACGTCGTTAGGTGCTGAGTATTTCCTTTTTGTGAGCGCGGTAAATGTGGCAATCGGCATGGTTGGCACTTGGTCAGGCACGCGGCAAGGTCGGGTTGTCTGCGCGTCGGCCCTCATGCTGGTGGTCATTAACTTACTTTCGTTCGTGGACTTTGCTGCGCAGACGTATTGGCTTTATGACTACTATTCTGCATTTACCATCACCTTGGAGGTTGTGCAGATATTCGCCCTTTTGGTGTTTACGCCCATAATTTGCTCGTTTCTTCCCTGCATATTTGCGTCGCGTGGCGCGGCTAAGGGGCATCGGCTATGGCTGGCGCAGATTCAATAATTATCCCGGTTTCTGGGATTGCAATCGTTAGCGGCTTGGTGGCGCTGTTACTCGCCATCGTGGGCTATTTTATCTCCCAGCTTATCGCGCAAGTGCGCGAAAATACGCAAGCCATTGCTGCGATCCGAGCGTCCTCCTTCAGCACGGCGGATGGCCAAGCCTTAGATGCCCGATTTCGAGCAGAGCTCAAGGACTTCAAGCAACACGAATTGCGGCGAATTGACTCCCTAGAGGAGGATATTCGAGAGCAGCAAAAATCCATTGATGGCATGGGGCTTCGCCTGGCGAGCGCGGTTGATAAGTTGCGCGATGATGTCATGCGGGCGCTGAACGAGCGGTCGGAACTTCAGGAGCGACTACTCAAGGCACTGATTGAGGCGAAGGTATGAAGCACATTGCGAGTCTGATATTTTGCTTGTTACTGGTGTCCTGCGCTGACACCCCCACACAATCGGGCCCGTTCAGGACTGGCGACGAAGTGACCCCACCCAGAGGGTGCGTTGAGATGCGCCAGCGTGATCCAAAGGCGGATTGCTGATGAGCATTGATATCGTTGAGCAGGTATTCAAGGCGGTACTCGCTCGGTTTGCGTACCTGGCGGATCTGGAACAGTACGGCGAGCTAGAGCATTGGGAGCTTCCTGCCGGGGTCGAGTTACTGGGGGATTGCGAGGATTTCGCGTTGGCGTGCCGCGCTGCCTTGCGCGTGGCGGGGGTCGGCGATACGCGGCTCGTGGTCTGTCGGGACGAGACAGGCGCGGGGCACTGCATCCTGGAGTGGCATGGGTGGGTGTTGGACAACCGGCAGAGTGCGGTAGTGCGTCGAGAAGACCTTCCCTACCGCTGGATAAAAATATCCGGGTACGCGCCCGGCGATGCGTGGCATGAGATTATAAACTAAGAGGCAATGCGATGAGCCTGAAGCTCGGTGAGTCTCAGCGGCAATTCACGCGCATGGTGGGGGAGCTTATCGCGTGGGCCTACGCGCATGGCTACGAGCTGTCTTTTGGTGAGGCGTGGCGCACACCCGAGCAATCCGCCTATAACGTCGCGCATGGGCTGGGCATCGGAAACAGCTTGCACCGTGACCGCCTCGCGGTAGATTTCAATCTGTTTCGGGATGGCGTGTTTCTGTCGTCAACGAGCGACCACTTGCCACTCGGTGTATTTTGGGAGGGGCTTGGGGGTTCTTGGGGTGGTAGGTTCTCCAAGCCCGACGGGAACCACTATAGTTTGTCGTGGGGAGGTCGGACGTAATGGGGTCGAGTATCCTAAATGCCTTGCAGGCCGCCGTGTGGTCCTTGTTGGCGCATGTGCTGACAGAGGCTTTCTTTGAGAAAGTACTGACCCGCCTCACCCTCGCCGGCTTGGACCGCTTAGCCGCCAGGACAAGCAATACACTCGATAACGCCCTCGTGCAAGATGTGAGGGTGGCGCTGGGGTGGGCAGACCATGCCAACGATTCTTGAACTCCTGCGCGCAGAGCAAGCGCAATCCGGGGCCGAGCAGAGCGGACTACCGGGGGCGGCAGAGGGGCCGCAAGATGCCTACCGCCACGCACTCTGGAGTGCGCTCCTCGCACGGGACTATGGGCCGGCGGTCTCTCGGACAGTGACCGGCGCGCATGAACTCCTCGGCCTGGGGAAAGGCGCCTACGATGAGTTCGTCGAGGGGACACCCAATGCCTTGTCCGAAGCACGCCAATCGTCGGAGATGGATTTCAGAAATAATCGCCTCGGGGCTCGCCTGGGTGCGGGCATGCGCCCAGGGACGAGCGACGAGGCATTGCGGGCCGAGGTACTGGCCCGCGCACTTCGCGGCGAACTTACGTCACGCCGACCGCCAACCAATAATTAGACTCTAGCAGCGCCACGAACCAGCCGATAAGTAAGGCGAAGACCGGCCAGATGCGTTGAGGGCGCCATGCCCCCGCCGCGCGGCAACTTCGCCCGATAAAGGGCAGTGTCACCGCAGTGAGGATAAGACTCACTAGATTCACCAGCGCAATGTCTTTGGGCATCCAGGGAAGGACGTCGCTGTGCATGAACCCATCTAAGACGAGATGGCAGACTGCCCCGAACAGCGCCCCCAGGCCCCACGCCCAACCAAGCGAACACCCCCAGACGGCCAGCGCCACGCACAGCGCGCCGAGCCAGGTATGGAATATGCCGTGCAGCGGCACATGCGCCCCCGATAGCGCGATGTAGATGGGTTCAAAATCAATCAGGACATTGGCATAGATAAACGGCCACGGATTTTTTAGCGCCGCAGCGGGCCAGATATGCAAGGGCGTCATTGGCATGACGCACCCCCCAGGCAACTCGCGCACAGTTTCCGATGGAAAAATATCTTCTTCGAGGTGGTCGGCCGCACGCGATTACACCCGAGACAGACGAATTCATCGGGGATGGTCTGCAACAAGACAAGCCACCCCACAACCCACCCCACAACCGCGATCACAGAGAAAAACTCGAACATGATATCCCCCCTAAACAAACATGAAGAAAAGGCTAAGAACAATTACGGCGTAGGCGGCGGTAGCCACAATATGCACGGGATTTTCTGCATTGATGTCCCCTCTACGGTACGCCTGAGCAACGCGCAGAGAATCTAAGTCCGAGTACCGTGTGGCTTGTTTACTCATGTCCACGCCCCTTGCGCGGTGTGAGCGATCGCCACCGCTCATGCGGGCGCACATCCTCTTGCGGGCCACTCAATAGAAGCATGGCGTCCGCGATATGGTAAGCTTCCGCCGCCACAATCTCCCGCCAGTCGGACCCCTCGACCCCCGTCAACAAAAGCGACTGCATCGCCATCGCGGCAAAATAATCTCTTGTGGTAATGTGCTCGTTCATAGCGTGTGCTCCAGGGAAACGATTAGCGCGGGGCTGCTTGCGGTCTCCGCGAGCTCCAGCTCGATTAACTTTTCCAGAAAGTGAGCCGCTTTTTTCAGGTCCTGGACACCCCCCTTACGCCGATGGCGGAAAAGGTATTTTGTGATCTGCCCCTCGAAGTAGCCCAGCCCCAGGATATGTACAACGTCCCAATGCTGAAGCTCTGCCCCCTGGTTCATGTAGTGGGAGCCGCCGATTTGATGACTATTCGCACTCATATTCCATACCCTCTTGTTCCCGAATTAACCGACAAAACGCTTCCTGAAAATTACCGCGACACTCCAAGACCTTAGACATGACACCATCGACTGACCCGGTAGCGAGGATTCGATGCACAAAGACATGAGAGCTCTTGTTGCCGCTCCGCGCGACCCGCGCGTTCGCTTGGTCGTATTGCTCGCGGTCATAGAAAAGACCGAACCAGCAAACATGCTGCGCGTGACCCTCTTGCAGGTTTACACCATGCGCCATGCTTGCGGGGTGGACTAGGAGCAGTGGCAAATGCCCAGCATTAAACATTGCAATCTGAATATTGGCTTCCTCGATGGAGCAACCCCCACGGATGGCGGGTGTGCCCGGGAAGGCCTCCTGAATTCGTATGCGCTCGTGATCGTAGTGATAGAACAGCAACATGGGTGCGCCGTCCAGCTCCTCAAGGATGCCGGTGAGCGCATCCAACTTGGCGCGATGCACATGGACCCAATCTTTGGTTGTGGGGACGTAGACCGCGCCGCCAGCCACTTGCCGAAGTTTGGTAAGTGCCGCCGCCGCATTCGGCGCTACGATGGTTGCGCCGTCCAACTCCGCGATGAATTCGCGCTCAAGTTCCTTATAGGAGTGCATGGCGCGGACGGGCAGCGTGACCCAGTGATCTAACGTAACGACTTCCGGCAGGGTAAGGTACTCGTTGGCGTCAAGTTGCAGCGTGAACGGGGCGATGCGCTCTGCGATCCGGGGTAACGCGGAGTGCATGGGTTCCCATGAGCCATCGTACTTTAACGTCATGTATTCCTGCCGAAAGTGCGTGATATAGCGCCCCAGGCTAGCCCCTTGGTCTAACAGGAAAATCTGACGTTAAAGTA
>Ga0209341_10000644_pt1 | contig 35934 bp, 37 predicted proteins | sample RifCSP13_2_FD_184020 | JGI IMG/M metagenome (GOLD analysis project Ga0209341, IMG submission 184020) | Soil microbial communities from Rifle, Colorado - Rifle CSP2_sed 13_2 (SPAdes) (version 2) | ecosystem: Environmental > Terrestrial > Deep subsurface > Rock core/Sediment | place: Rifle...
TAGACGTGGTCAGGAGGTCATGGGGCCTTGGATCGCCAAGATTTATGCAACTCCCTGCCTGCCTGGAGACGCTATCTGCCAGCCCAATGCCGTCGAAGGCGCGTTGTTTGGCATTTTCAATGTTGATGGGCAGCAAAACAAAGCGAACTTCTACTTCAAGAGCACGGCGGGCGAGATCATAGACAGCTTCATGGTCACTAGCGAAGTGGATATGCCATCCATTACGAGCCTTTCACCTACCGAAGTATCAGCTGGCGGAAATGCCTTTACTGTAACTGTAAATGGCACGAACTTCATCAGTGAGTCAACGGTGCTCATCAATGGCAGTCCTCGCCCGACGACCTTTGTCGGCAGCACACAACTCAGGGCACAAATCGGAGCGGCTGACATTTCGTCCACCGGTTTAGTTGGGGTTAAAGTCCACAACGCCGTGACCGGTGGCGGCACGTCAAATGAAATGAACCTAACGGTCAATAATGTGCTGCCGTCTATTTCCACGGTGTCGCCGGCGGAGGCCACGGTGGGTGGCAGCGACTTCACCTTGACCGTCAATGGTACGAACTTTGTTGAGGGCTCAGTAGTGGAGTTCAATGGTAACAACCGAATCACTACCTTTGTCAGTGCCACGCAACTGACGGCGCAGATTCCGGCCGCAGACATTCAGGCTGCGGGTCTGTTTCCGATCATGGTTGTCAATCCTGCTCCTGCCGGTGGTATCTCCGGCGCGGTTAATTTTCCCGTCAATAACCCCGCGCCTGTTCTCGACAGCATCTCTCCCACCAGTGCCGCCGCCGGCGACGCAGGCCTTATCTTGACCGTAAATGGCAGCAACTTTATCAACGAATCGGTGGTCAGATTTGATGGCCAGGACCGCACCACCAGCTCTGTTAGCAGCACCCAGCTGGCGGCACAGATCACCGCGGCAGATCTTGAGAACGCCGGAACGTTCCACATCAGTGTTTTCACTCCGGCGCCAGGTGGCGGTTCCTCCAACGTTATTGACTTCAGCGTGACCGGGCCTAATCCGGTGCCTGCTATTAGCGCTCTATCCCCGACGAGTTGGATGGTCGGTGGACCCGCCTTCACACTGACAGTCAGCGGTACAAAGTTCGTCAGCGCTTCGGTGGTCCGTTTCAATGGCATCGACCGTATTACCAGCTTTGTTAGCTCAACACAGCTGACTGCGCAAATTACGGCTGCTGATATTGCCACAGCCGGGGCATTCCCGATCACCGTGTTCAACCCTGCTCCGGATGGCGGGACCTCCAACGAACTCAGTTTCAATGTCAATAACCCGACGCCGACAATAACTAATCTGGCTCCTGAGAGTGCAATAACCGGTGGCGCAGCCTTCACGCTCACCGTCAATGGCAGCAACTTCGTCACTGGCGCAGTGGTGAGATGGAATGGCAGTGATCGTATTACCAGCCTGGTCAATGGCACACAGTTGACGGCGCAGATCACCGCCGCAGACATTCAGAGCGCGGGTTTGTTCCCAGTCACAGTTGCGAATCCTGATGGCCCTACGTCCGGCGCAGTGAACTTCCTCGTAAGTAACCCAAGTCCTACTGTCGACAACATCTCTCCCAACACCGCCGTTGCGGGAAACGCAGCCTTTACATTGACCGTGCATGGCAGTGGTTTCGTCAATGAGTCGATGGTCCGATTCAATGGCAATGACCGCAGCACCAGCTTCGTCGGCAGCACCGAGTTGACGGCACAGATCACGGCGGCAGATCTGGCTACCGCCGGCAATTACCCCATTACGGTCTTCAATCCGACGCCGGGTGGCGGTTCATCTAACGTTATCGACTTCCTCGTGATCGGGCCTAATCCTGTGCCAGTGATTAGCGTTCTATCACCGGCGAGTGCGACTGTCGGTGGAACTGCCTTCACACTTACAGTGAGTGGTACAAAATTCGTCAGCCCTTCGGTGGTCCGTTTCAATGGCACTGACCGTACGACTAGCTTTGTTAGCCCAACACAACTGACTGCGCAGATTACGGCTACTGATATTGCCACAGCGGGAGCTTTCCCGATCACCGTGTTCAACCCTGCTCCGGGTGGCGGGACCTCCAGCGAAGTCAGTTTCAATGTCAAGTACCCGACGCCGACCATAGCTAATCTATCTCCTCAGAGTGCAATAGCCGGTGGCGCAGCCTTCACGCTCACCGTCAACGGCAGCAACTTCATTAATGGCGCAGTGGTGAGATGGAATGGCAGTGATCGTGTTACCAGTCTAGTCAGCAGCACCCAGTTGACAGCGCAGATCACAGCGGCAGATCTGGCTTCCGCCGGCACTTACGCTATTACGGTATTCAATCCGACAGGCAGTGGGCTCTCCAGCCCAGTCAACTTAACCGTCAACAACCCGGTGCCAACAGTGAGCATCATCAGTCCAACCAGCAAGACGGCCGGCAACGCCGCCTTCACGCTCACCGTCAACGGCACAAACTTCAACAGCAGTTCGGTGGTGCGCTTTAACGGTCTGGCGCGCACCACGACGTTGGTCAACTCCAGACAGTTGAATGCACAAATCCTAGCGATAGACATCCAAACGTCAGGCACTTACCCTATCACCGTCTTGAACCCGGCCCCGGGCGGTGGGACCACAGGCGTGGTCAATTTCACGGTCAACAATCCCGTGCCAACACTGAGCGCAGTCAGCCCATCAAGCAAGACGGCTGGCGACACCGCCTTCACGCTCACGGTCAACGGGGCAAACTTCAACAGCAGGTCCGTCGTACGCTTCAATGGCGCTGATCGTCTAACAACGCTCGTTAACTCAACGCAGCTGTCAGCGCAACTCACCGCGGCAGACGTGGCCGCCGCGGGTAGCTACCCCATTACGGTCTTCAATCCGACTCCGGGTGGTGGGCTGTCCAGTGCCGTCAGCTTAACCGTCAACAACCCGGTGCCGTCGCTAAGCACAATCAGCCCACCCAGCAAGACGGCTGGCAACACCGCCTTCACGCTCACGGTCAACGGCGCGAACTTCAATCGGAGTTCGGTAGTGCTCTTCAACGGGAGCAACCGCACGACAACTTTTGTCAGCAGCACCCAGTTGACAGCGCAGATAACGGCAGCAGACCTGCAGACAGCAGGAATATTTCCCATTACCGTCTTCAATCCTGCGCCGGGAGGGGGCACAAGCGCTGCCAGTAATCTCGCTGTCAATAATCCGGTACCGACGCTAACCAGCATGTTGCCGATGAGCAAGATAGTGGGAGATGCTGCACTTGCCTTGACAGTCAATGGCGCGAGTTTTGTTAATGGCTCGGTTGTCCGTTTCAATGGCAGTGACCGCATCACGACCTTTGTGAGCACGACCCAGTTGAGCGCGCAGATCACGGCAGCAGACCTGCAAACTGTAGGTACCTTCCCGATTACTGTCTTCAATCCTGGGCCAGGAGGCGGAAGTTCTGGTTCCATTGATTTCACCGTGAACAATCGAGCACCAACACTGAGCACCATCGCACCCGCGAGCAAGATAGCCGGAGACGCAGCGTTTACTCTGACCGTGAACGGCACAGACTTTATTAATGGTTCTGTGGTGCGCTTCAACGGGAGCAACCGCAGCACGGCGTTTGTTAATACCACGCAGTTGACGGCGCAGATTATGGCGGAGGACGTTCAGGCGGGAGGCCTGTACCCGATCACTGGTGGGGGCATATCTAATGCAATCAATCTCACCGTTATCGCCAACAACCCGGTGCCGACAGTGAGCAGCATCTCACCCACAAGCAAGACAGCAGGAGATACGGCCTTTAGGCTCACTGTCAACGGCACAAACTTTGTCAGCAGCTCAGTGGTGCAGTGGAACGGCCAGAGCCGCACTACCAGCTTTCTCAGTGGTACCCAGCTAACGGCAGAGATTACTGCAGCAGATGTCGCGACTGCCACAACAGCTAACGTGACGGTGAATAATCCTGCGCCCGGGGGAGGCACATCGAACGCGTCAGCCTTTACCATCAATCCCAATCCTCGTACCGTGCGTCTGCTTAACAGCAGCGGTTCAGCCAATGGCACTGTGACCATTCCCATTCAGCTCACAGCGCAAGGTGATGAGAACGCTTTGGGCTTCAGCCTGACCTTTGACACCACGCTCCTGAGTAATCCACAGGCAACGCTTGGCAGCGATGCGGCAGCGGCGACGCTGAATGCCAACCCAACTCAGGCGGCGCAAGGTCGCTACGGTATCGCGCTATCTTTGCCCTCCGGAGAGAGTTTTGCGGCCGGCACCCGTCATATTGCCAATATCACATTCACGACCGCTGCCGTTGTAACGCAAACCTCTACGCAGATCGGATTCAGCAACCAGCCGATTGCCCCTGAGGTCGCCAACTCACTGGCAGACACTTTGCCAACAGGCTTCACGCCTGCCACAGTTACGATTACTTTAGGCTATGAAGCAGACGTTGCTCCGAGACCAACCGGCAACAATAACGGTACTGTGTCCGTCACAGACTGGGTGCAGATTGGGCGGTTCGTTTCGGGGGTGGATACAGTCAGTTGCGGCAGCGAACTCCAGCGCGCTGACTGCGCGCCAAGAACCAGCTTCGGTAACGGAAGCATTACGGTCTCCGACTGGGTGCAGGCTGGGCGTTACGCCGCTGGCCTGGACCTGGTTTTGGCCGCCGCCGGACCAACCTGCGCAGAGACCTCCGCGCTTTCAGCAATGACAGTGACAAAGCAGGCGACTGCAGCTGATGCTACAGCGGCCCGAGCCATCCGCGTCATGGGAACAACCATTCAGGTAGGAGAGAGCGGCACGGTTAGCATCGAGCTGGATGCGCAAGGCAACGAGAATGCGCTCGGGTTCAGCCTGACCTTCAATCCAGCCCAGTTGATCTTCATTTCGGCGGTGAACGGAAGTGACGCCGACAGCGCGACGCTCAACATCAATACTAACAGCGCGGCGAGTGGCCGTGTGGGCATCGCGATGGCATTGCCTGCGGGGCAGAGCTTTGCTGCAGGTAGACGTCAAGTGGTCGTGTTGAGTTTCCATAAGGCGGCGAACGCCATCGGGCCGGCAGTCGTTAGTGTTGGCGATTACCCAGTTGCGCGCGAGATGGTAGATGTCAATGCTAACACGTTGCAGGCCATCTACACGGTTCCGTCAGCTTCTGGAGAGAATCCTATAGACGAGGCACAATTCTTCGTGGCCCAGCACTACCTGGATTTCCTCAACCGCAACGCCGATAGCGGTGGCCTTGATTATTGGACACAACAGATCAGCCAGTGTGGTACCGATGCAGCCTGTGTGCGCCAGAGACGGGTCGATGTTAGTGCCGCATTCTTCGTCGAGCAGGAATTCCAGCAGACTGGCTATCTCGTTTATCGCCTCTATAGAGCTGCCTACGGGCAGCGGCCCACATACGCGCAGTTCCTGCCTGATCGTAGCCAGTTGATTGGAGGGCCACAGCTGCAACGGACCACATTCGAGTTTACCAACGCCTTTGTGCAGCGAGCAGAGTTCAAGCAGGCCTATCCAGATTCGATGAGGGCTGCAGAGTTTGTCAACAAGCTGTTTAATACCGCAGGACTGATCAGTCGTCAGGTGAGGCAGCAAGAAATTCTAGCACTGGTCAATAGCAGCAAGACGAGAGCGCAAGTGGTGCTGGATGTTATCTCGCTAAAGGAATTCAATGATCGAGAGTACAATGCAGCCTTTGTCTTGATGCAATACTTTGGCTACCTGCGGCGTGACCCGGACCAGGGTGGTTATGACTTCTGGTTGAATGTGCTGAACCACCGAGAACCGAATAACTACAGAGGGATGGTCTGCTCCTTTATCACTTCCAAAGAGTATCAGCATCGCTTTAGTTCCATAAGTTTGCACAGCAATGCGGAGTGTGGGCCATAGACCAGAGAAGCAATTGCTACCAAAGCGACCAGTTCAAATCCGCAGATTTCGCAGATTACACAGCGCGGCTGTGATGCCGCCGAAGCCTTCGCCGAGGATCACCATCGCCTTTCCGGCGGGGGCTGCTGGGGAGCGCCCGCGGGCTCAGGTCTGCAGACTGCTCCACCTAGAGCCGCCGAGCCGAGCCCCATCAGTTGTCAGAAACCGACGGCGTTGCATGGGGCGCGATACTACGTGGACTCATCGCATAAGACAAGTGAGGTGGTTGAGCCGAGGTGCGTAGGCCACGCGGCGAAACGGTAGCTAAGCTAGTGCTAGTGTAGTGCGTTGCAAATAAGGGAACAACTTAACGAACGCATCGTGTTAACCTTTAAGGAGGTAGATAAGATGCGAGTCGCAGTCGCAGTCAAACTTTCTGAAGAACCAGGACTAGCTGTTTACTCGGTGTCTCAGGGCGTCAATTTGTCTATGAGATGCCAAACTGGAATCTCAAAAAGCTTAGGGTTCACCCCACGTGCCTGTGGCCAATTTGTGGACAGAATAAACAGCACACGAGGTATAGCCAATGGTAGGGAATGGGAAGGAATTGTAAAATGCTCGAAAATCTTTGGAGGCTGCAACCTTAGAAAAGGCAAAGACTTATGTTTTTGCCGAGATTATGGTTCATAACCCCAAGGTCGGGAGTTCGAGCCTCCCCCCCGCTACCAATCAAATCAACAGCTTAGCACCTCTACGAATCCCTTAACTTAATCATGTTTGCCAGACTTTGCCAGACTTGGATCGAAACGCGCTCAAATTGAAGGCCCCAAGTCTGGCAGTTGCCGGTAAAATGCTAAGTTATTCTGAAACACAAGCGACCTTTCGCTTTTCAAGTTCTGTCGGTTGGTAGGGCTTGAGTGGGAGTGATCCCACAGTCTATCGGCACAAAGGCTTTGAACGCTTAATTTGCGGCGGACCTTGGGAGTCGCAACCCCACGGTCTCAATAGTGGAGAGTTACATCCGAAAATGACCAGTAGCGTACACTGGGAACGCACGCTGCAAGGTCCGTGGAGATCTCTCCTCGATGTTGCAGATGGCGGAAGAAGGAGCGCAGCGCAATGACCAGCGACTTGGCTCGTACGGAGTTGAGTTGGCGGGCCTGGCGCTGCACGAAGGCCGTTACGTCCGCCGCTCGAAGGCGGGAAAGATTGACTCTTCCGTTCTTAAATTGCTCGTTGAGAAATCGATCCACAAGCGGCACATAGGTGAGCAATGTGGCTTGAGATAGACCACGCTCCTGTAGTAAATAGCGGCTGAACTCGGCAGTAACGCGTTCTCGTGAACTGACTGGGGCCGGGTGCAACTTCGACGGTACAGCCTTCAGCTGGCGGAGCAGTACGAGCAGTCGATTTAGTGCCGCTACGTCGCCATGCCTACCTCTCGTCCTGCGCGACCCAGATCGCAGAAATCGCTGCAAAGCATCTTCATCCATCTCACTGACCTCCATGCCATTCCGCTCCAGCCATTGGCTGAAGTGACTGATCAGCAAGGGTTGTTTATAGACTGATCCTTGTGAGTAACTCTCCTCGCTTAGAAGCGCGGCGTAGGAATCGAGGTAGTTATTGGGTGGTCCTTGGTCCAAACGTTAGATTTGCGCGTGAATTACTAAAAAACTGGTTCATGGAATTTCCTCCTGACAATCGGCGATAAGCAAACCAGAAATCTGCGACAACAAGGCCCATCGCGAAGGTGTGCCCGCAACCATCAATGTTACCGGTAATCGTCGCATCAAGAACCCCAGTCTTTGGTCACCAGCCATTGAAGATAGTTCCCGCCGCGTGAAACCACTTTGATCTGCCGCTGAGTTGCCTGGCAGTGACGACACAGCCCAGCTTGCGTGCAGAAAACCTCTCAGGGTAAGGAAGGGCGGCCTGGCCCCGCTTGTTTTCCTTGGGCCGGAGCTACTTTGGAATTCGGTTGGGCTTCGTTCTCGACGCAGGCGCGCCACTTCCAGTGCCCGCGAGATCTACGAAACGGCGCCGTGTTTGCGCTGACCATCCCGGAATCAATTCGGTGATGACCCCGCGATCGTTTATCACAACGGACAGTGGCACGGCCATCTCGTCCGTCGCGTACAATTGTTCGACAGTTTGTACGCCGCCAATCAGAATCGGATAGATCACGCGCTGGCGGGCAAGGAATCCCTTCACGTCCGTACCAGGTTCAGTATCGACGTTCAAGCCGACAAGGTCCACGCCGCGCGCCGAGAGTTTCGCATTTAGCGCCTGCAACTCAGTCATCTCGCTCGCACAGGGCGTACACCAAGTGGCCCAGATATTTATTAGCAGGCGGCGTCCCGGCTTCAGTTGCTGGCGCAGCGACGTGACGGCGCCGTCGATTGACTTGAGCTGTAGATCTGGCATCGCGCCCCCAACGGCAATCTTCAATCCGCTTGCGAGCGCTTCAGCGCGGCTCAGCGGATCAGGCAACTTCGCGCTCTTCAGATTCAACACTTCTATCCGGCCAGTGCCTTCGCGCAGCAGCACGGACGTGCTGGCTTTCATTTCGCCATTGAAGGTCTCAACCTTGCTGTTGGGCCAGGTGACTTCGATCGACTGCGCGCGCTCGTCTTTGCCCAGACCAAACAGCAAACGCGGATCGTGCTCCGAAATAAATCCCGAACCGCCCGATTTGATCTTGGTCAGCGTGCCCGCCGAAGTCTTCACGCGCACCACCGCACTGAACGCGTCACGTCCAACATCTTTGCCACCCTCAAGCGAGATGCGCAGCCAGTTGTTCGCCTGGCCCACGTTGTTGCGAAACAGCAGGTGTGACTCAACCTGAATCGTTGTCAGAAACACGTCGTAATCGCCGTCGTTGTCGAAGTCGGCAAAGACCGCTGCCCGGCCGTCGGTGATTGAATCGATGCCCGAGACGCCGGAGATATCTTTGAACTTCTTGTTGCCCAGATTCATAAAAAGCCCGTCGCGTTCATAGCCGCTGAAGGAAAATCCTTTCTGGCTGATCAACCTGTTCTGGTCCGCGCGCAAGGCGCCTTGTTCTTTATTATTTGTTTGCGTCACGACCTGACGCCAGAACTGGCTTCAAGTATCTTTCATGGACTTGCCCGAAATAAATCCATTCGGCGTGTAGATGTCTTCCCAGCCATCATTGTCGAAATCAATAAAGCCGCCGCCCCAGGCCCAGCCACCCGCAAAGCCTCCGACTACTGCCGTCACGTCGCGGTAATGACCATCGCCCTTGTTCTCGTAAAGATTATTGCCGGCAGCCAGCTTTTTCAGCACGTTGTCTTTAGGGCTGGAATTCGGGAACAGTCTTGATAAAATACGATTGCCCGCGGTCGAGGACATGTTGGTGGCGAAGATGTCCAACAATCCATCGTTATTGTAATCGCCGAATGCAACGCCCATTCCGTTGCCGGGATCCAGCACGCCGCGCGACTCGGCTTCATCAACGAAGCGATCGCCCTTGTTGATAAATAACGCCTTCTCGCCAAAATCGTTGGCTATGTAAAGATCTAGCCGGCCATCGCCGTTCACATCCGCGAAGGCCGCGGCGTAACTCCAGCGGCGATCTTCGACGCCCCACCTGGCGGCCTCTTCTCTAAATGTGCCGTCGCCTCTATTAATGAAGAGCAGATTCGGCGTGCCGTTAGTCGCGCGAAACCACGAGTTTGGGGCCACCTGGCCATAGCGGTTGTAGGACGTGACGTAAATGTCCGCCAGCCTGTCGCCGTTTACATCACCGGCGATAGCGCTAAACCCGATCGCATCCACGGCGACACCCGCTTCTAGAGACACATCGCGGAACTCAAGTGAGCCGTTTTTCTTCAGACGGTTCTCGAGCAGGACCTGCCTGCCAACATTAGAAATGAAAACGTCCTGCGCGCCGTCGTTGTCGTAATCGAACACGAGCGGCGCAACCCCTGACGCCAGGTATTTCACGCCCGTGTCTTCCGAAGCGTCTCGAAAATGTCCATGGCCATCGTTTAGATAAAGATAATTGCGATCCGCGGCAGTGACGAACAGATCGATCCAGCCATCGCCGTTGAAATCAGCCGCCGCCGCGCCGAGCCAAACGAAACCGCTGTTGCCCGGAGCTCCGTAAGCAGGAATCGCTGCCGCCATGCCGGCAGGTTTTGAGACTTCCGAGAAGATGTCCGTGCCGGCCACCATTGAGTCGAGGCTGACGAGCGTGAAAGTTTCAAACTGCCAGCGCTTGGTCTCGGCATAGCGGACCGCGACGTCCGCAACGCCGCGGACCCACTCGCGCTGCCCTTCCGTGTTACGGCCGATCACAGAGAAGGCCACCCGCGCGGTTCCCTTGGATCCGACGGTAGCAGTCGGTACTTCCGCATTCGGCACTGAGCTTGCCGAATCGTCGAAGGTCGAAGCTTTCACTTTGAAGCGTGCATCGTCGATCTCGGGAAAGTGATCGAGAAAGAGCGACCAGTAGCGCATAAACTCTTCTCGGGCCATCCTGCGCGGTGGATTGAATTTTTCACTATGTGGGTTGCGCATTTCTAAAGTGCCGGTCTCTGCGCTCATTTGCTCCGCGGTCCAACCACGCGTGCCAATCCATTTGACAATAGACTTGACGGGAAGCGGCCGGCTGAGAAAAGGCGCGCTGACGGGGTTCGGGGAAATGAAAGCCGCGGTGAGACGAGCATCGCGGTTGCGCGTCGCGACTGAAAGTTCCAGCAGATCGTTGGCCAACGATTCAGAAAGGTCCTCGATCACTTCCAGCCGCGTGCGATCTACGTTCTGGGAGGTGTTCTGCCCCGATCCTGATAGCGGCGGAATTTGCGCGCGCGTGTGATAGCTAACCATGAGAATAATTGCCAGCATGAGGGATACGCAGGCGACTCCAAGAACACGACGCAGACGAGTGTGACAATGTATGTCTAACTTCATAGCGCAGAAGTTTTTGATATCAGCAATTATAACAAATGCTAATCCGCCGAACATTCGCCTTTCATTGGCCGCGCATTCTTCCGACAGGATGTCGCGAACTCGTTGTGCTATGGCTTCATCAAAGGCCATCGCTCATTCATTGGTCTGAGAAAAACATTCGCTTGCTTCGCTTCGCAGCTGCCAACCTCACGTGAAAGGGTTTTCGTCAGCGCTGCTACCATAGATTACGGGCAACATCCCATTTTCCCAACCCCGTACGAGGACCTTTCCACGAATCTCAATGCGAGAATTACTCCCACAATCGTAAGCAGGATTACAAAGGCAGGGCTCCCCTAGCGTGTAGGATTCGTGATCCTAACGGGGTAAACAAATGCAACGAGACAGAACAAGATCCAAAATTCTTAAATTGCTGGCGTCGCTATCTTTGATGACGGCGATCTCTCTGTCGTGCTCGGCGAACCCTCGCGTGCTCTTTGGCGCCGGGGAGAGCGATCCCAGGTTTCCTGGCTGGCGCACAAATACAGCGAAGCATTCCGTCGATCTAAATGAGATTGTCGCTGGCGGTCCCCCTAAAGACGGAATTCCGGCCATCAATCAACCTTGGTTCGTGTCCGTAGCGAATGCTCGGCAATGGCTGCGTGACAACGAACCAGTGATAGCTCTGGAAGTTGGTGGCAAGGCGCGCGCATATCCACTCCAGATCCTCGTCTGGCATGAAATCGTAAATGATGAAATAGAAGGTGTTCCAGTGGCGGTGAGTTTTTGTCCACTGTGTTATAGCGCTCTTGCCTTCGATCGGCGTCTTGATGATCAGACGCTCCTGTTCGGTGTGAGCGGCTTACTGCGACATTCGGATATGGTGATGTATGACCGGCAGACGGAATCCTGGTGGCAGCAGTTTACGGGTGAAGCTATTGTAGGAGATTTGACGGAGAAAAGGCTGCGCCAACTACCGGCTCAGATCGTGGGCTTTGCACAATTTGCCGCAGCGCATCCAGATGGCCTGGTCCTCTCACGCAACACCGGATATCCTCGCGATTATGGGAGAAATCCATACGTCGGATACGACAGCATCTCGGCATCGCCGATCCTCTATCGTGGGAAGACGGACTCGCGCCTGCGACCGATGGAGAAGGTTGTTGCGATTCAACTTGGAGACAGGGCGAAGGCTTACCCATATTCCATTACTCGCTCTCGTGGTGTCATCTCCGATCGCGTTGGCTCCACTGATATTGTTGTATTTCACGCGGAAGGGGCCGCTTCAGCTCTTGATTCGGGGAGGATTAATGAGTCGCGTGATGTGGGAGCAACCGGCGTCTTTGATCCGAAGGTTGACGATCAGCATTTGCACTTCAATTACGCGGCCGGGGAGTTTGTCGACGTCGAGACTGGAAGCCGTTGGAACATTCTGGGACAAGCCACCAGCGGCCCGCTACGCGGCAAGCAACTCAAACCAATCATCCACGGAGACTACTTCGCGTTTGCCTGGCTCACATTTCAACCGGAGACAGAAATCTTTAGAGATTAGTTTTTCAAGGCTTTGTAATTGGAACCACCATCATGTGCTTACGGAGTTGTTAACCTGAGCGCATGGCGCTTGATGAGGTAGTAATCGAGGAGAGCCCGACGCATTGCCTGCGAATTTATGTAACAACGGATTGCTTCAGTTGCAGGGAGGCCGTTCTAATGGCAGCCGAGATACGGCGGGGGTTCCCCCGTCTCGTCACAGAGGTCGTAAACCTGGACTAGCCCCTATCCGTCAAGCCAGGCAATGTGGTTGCGGTTCCTACATACATACTGGACGAGAGAGTTTTTAGTCTCGGGAACCCTGCCCGCGAAGACATGTTTTCGCGGCTAGCTGCTGCTTTGATGCTAACGGTCCAATCGGGCGAAACGTGACGCCATGGAAAGAAAGTTTATCTCAACTCTGTCGCGATTGATCGGCGGCGGCGGAACCGCAGCGCAGGCGCAGGCAGCCGGAACTAACGGACCTGCGGCGGCCCGCGCCGAGCGGCCCAACAAGGCTTATCTTTCCGCGATGCGGATCTTCCGCGACCTCTCGGCTGATGAGATCAAGGTGGTGGAAAGGTCCACTGTCATGACCACGGCCCCAAAGGGCAAGATCGTATACCAGCCAGAGGAAACCGGTGAGATCCTGTTTCTGATCAAGACGGGCTCAGTTCATCTCTACCGCGTCTCTTCAGAAGGCCGAAAGTTCATTGTGCAAACGATTGGCCCAATGACTTTCTTTGGCGAGATGGCCATCGTGGGCCATAACATGTACGACCTATTTGCCGAGGCCGCCGAAGACTGTCTGCTTTGTGTCATGGGACGAGCTGACATTGAAAGGCTCTTGCTGTCGAAACCGCAGATTGGCCTCAGGATGATCGAAGAGATCGGCCAGCGCATGCACGACGTGCAAGAACGTCTTGGCGACAGCGTATTCAAGGGCGTTCCGGCGCGGGTCGCATCGTTGCTACTGAAAGTATCGAACGACGGAGAGCACTCGATCAAAGGACTCACGCATCAAGATCTCGCCGACATGCTCGGTATCTATCGGGAGACGGTGACCAATGCGCTGGATGGCCTTCGAGATGAGGGCCTCGTTGAAGTGAGCCGCAAGGAGATCGCGATCCTCAATCGCGATGAACTGCGAAAGGTGGCGGAAGAAGAGATCCTGCGAAAGCGTTAGTCTGACCCGCATTTTCTTCAGTCCGCTTCATCTCGCTGAGCGTCTTGTTAGCTGCCAATAATACAGAGCACCAAGAAAAAGTCTCGTATGCTTCATGCAACATGGGAGTGAAGACAAAGAAATTGTCGCGGTTGATGAGCGTCAACTTCATACCTTTTGGATCGGCTATGATTTTCTCGAGCCAAAGCCCGGCGTAGATGCCGCCGAAGCCTGCGCCCAGAATGACTACGTGAACCTTTTCCTTCATCGGCTTCCTTTGTATTAGTGAATCGCTTGCTTGCAGATCTTCGTCTTGCACTTTCGTTGCGCTGCTATAACGCGCCTCAGCGACTCCGTTGCTCAATCTTATCCGGTGGCGACTCAACGTGGTTCCGCATCGCGGTGGCGTTTCGCCTAATTTCATCTTGGTTTGAGGGTGTCCAGCCACTCAACGACCTTGACCTTGTCTTCCTGCGAAAGCTTTGGGAATGAAGCGGGCATTGGGTCCTTCAAGCCATAGGCTCGCGTGTTGTCGAGCAGTTTCAGTAAATCATCCTTCGAGCGATTGGGTTTGGAGGTAACTCCAATAAGTCGCGGGCCGATCTTTCCTCCCTGCCCGTGATCTCCGTGGCAGTTCGCGCAAAGATTTTGCGCGAATGCCGCCGGCGGGTCAAATCCTTTGAGTTGACCGAGCTTGTCTAGTCCCCCGATCTCCTGTGGCTGAAACGGGCTTTTGAGAAACGCTCGCGCATCGTCGTCCTGGCGCTTAAGTTTCGCGTTGAATGCCGGATTGCGCCGGTCCTGGTATTTGGCAAGCACCCCTAAACTGACGGTGCCAACCAGGATGAATACGAACACAGCAGTGGCGACCGGGCGCCTCAGAGGGTTGCGTTCGGCCTTCCGGTCGAAGAAAGGAAGCAGAAAGACAAGCCCGAAGAGCGCGCCTGGCAACAGCACGGTCGGAATCAAAGAGAGTTTGCCGGGAAAATATTTCAACAGTTCGAAAAGTGGTAAGAAATTACCATGGCGGTCGCGCCAAAAAACCCGAGCTCGGATCAGCTTCGGGACCAAGCCGGGGCGGAAAAAACTTCGCCAGCGCCAGAAGCGCGACGAAGATTATTAGGGCAGCAATAGAGTCCTTCAGCAACTGCTTCGGGAAAAACCGATCCACCCGCCGGTCATTCCGATTGTGAGTTGGCCCAGCCGGCCCGGCACGCCTAAATAGATAGACGTGAACCACAATCAAGAGTCCGAGCAAGAGCGGCAGCAGCAGCACATGGACCATGAAGAAGCGCGAGAGTGTCAGCGACGTCAGATCACTGCCGCCAAGCATGATCTTTCTCTGTGCCGGGCCAACCACCGGCACCTCCCCGGCGATTGACACCCCAACTTTGGTGGCAAAGTAAGCTTCCTGATCCCACGGCAGAAGATAACCTGTAAACGCAAAAGCAAGGATCAGCAGCAGAAGCAATCCGCCGACCAACCAGACCAGTTCCCGGTTCTGCTTGTAGGCGCCATAGAGAAACGTCTGCGAGATATGGGCTACCAGCAAGACGATCATCGCGCTGGCGCCGTAAGCATGCAGGCCGCGGAACAGCGCACCACCGCGCACCACTTTTTGGATGAAGGCAACACTCGCATGGGCATGATCGGCGCTCGGCACGTAGTAGATCGAAAGCAGCATTCCGGTAATAAGTTGCAGGGCAAACAGGAATGCCAACGCGCTGCCGAACACATACGCCCAACGGGCGCCGCCGCGAATCGGTTCGTCAAGGGCGCCACGCCATAAGTGGGTGACTCCAGTACGCTCGTCGATCCAGTTTGAAAGCTTCTTTAGTCGGGATGTAGGTGTGCCCATCTTTGGCTAGACCGATTCTTTTTCAGCAGTGCCTTGTTTGAAATCCTGATATCTGACTTTGAGCATGTCGCTATCGACATGGCTTTCCAGAACATCAAGAGCACGTGGCGTCGGGCCACCGAGCTTTTCGCCGTTCAGGTTCCATGAACTGCCGTGGCAGGGACAGGCGAACTCGTTTGCGGACGCATCAACCGTGCAGCCAAGATGCGGGCACGTTGCGGAGAATACCGTCGCGCTCTGACCGCGTCTGACAATCCAGACCGATCTCAAAGAATTGAAACGTGCCCAACCGGAGTCTTGCTGGATGACGACGTCGCGTTTGGTTGGCTTTGCATCGGGAATGTCTTTCAATGTTCCCAAGTCGGTCCAATTCGCTGGTGACACTCCGCCAGGAGTCGGCGCTGCTACAAAGCGAGCAGCAACTGCGCCGATCGTTCCCGTAATGGCCGCCCAAATGAAACCGATAAGAAGGGCGACAAATGAGCGCCTGAATGGTCGATAAGGAAAGGACGCAGCGCTGCGCCGGATAATGGGCTTTTCGCTGGCCAGATGCCGGCGATCGGGCATGTGGCATTGCTGGCACGCGATACCCTGGGAGGCGTAAGGGCCGAATTTTGCAAAGGTTGCCACCAATTCGAACAGAAACAAAATCATTATCCGCGGACTGCGCATCGTGGCGAAGGAAATCATCAGAATTGAATTGTCGGAGAAGTCGCGGCCTGCATTCACTTAACACTCTCTCGCGCCACGCACTCACTGGATTAAGAGAGATAACCCTATGACGTGGATCAAGGTAATAGAGGTACCAGAAGCAAGGGGTGCGCTGCGTGAGGCCTATGACGAAGTGGCCTCAACGCGTGGCGAGGTAGGCAACATTCTCAAGGCTCACAGTCTTCACCCGAAAGTGCTCACCGCTCACCTCCGGCTCTATCGCGAGTTGATGTTTGGTAAATCAGAGTTGACGCGGGCTGAGCGCGAAACGATTGCTGTGGCCGTTTCGGTGGTCAACCACTGTCACTATTGAATACAGCATCACGGGGAGGCTTTCCGTGCGCTGACGAAAGATAACGAATTGCTTGCCGCTCTCGAACGTGATCCAGCAACAGCGCCACTGGATCGGCGGCAGCGCGCGTTGGTTGATTATGCGCTCAAGCTCACAGCCACACGATCAGAGGTCAATGAGCAGGATATGGCTCCTTTAAAAGGGGCAGGTTTTTCCGATCCTGCTATTCACGACGCTGCGGCCATCACTGCTTACTTCAACTTCGTAAATCGCTTGGCTTCGGGTCTGGGTGTTGATCTTGAACAGGAACGAAAGTAACACAAGGCTCAAGATCCTTCAGTCAGTTCTTTTTGAAATCAAGGAAAACCAAAGTCCGAGTAGCTGCCAGGATCGTGCAGGAACATTTGCTCTACCCGTCGAAGGTCGCCCTGGAGATCAGACCCTACTCTTATTTCTCGGCAGAGGCGCGGCCACGCCAGGCGGCGACAAGGCAAAAGATGAGCGGTGGAAGCACGAGCATCTGTGCAACAGGAGCGACGCCGACACCGAGCACGGGCACGAGCGGCATTCTCGCCGTGTAGGCCCACCGTCTGGCGATAAAAACCGCCCCCCATTCGACGCTGACACCGATCACCAGTCCGGCAAGCAGCATCAAGGCGTACCCAGTCGCCCCCGGATGCGCAAACCAGATTACGCAGCGAACCGCACATCGCAAGACTGCTCGACCATCCGAGACGTTGTGCGCTTGAAGAATGATAGCTTCGCACCGAGCAACGTCACATCAATTGGACAAAGCAGTACCCCTTTTTCACGCCGGCGTCATCCGGTCGAAATGGGCGAAGCTGAAATTAGGTCTCTCGGAACTGGCCGGCAAAGGTAGCTCATGCCTGAAAGTCTTCAATGACCGGCACGTCGTTTCTCGCCAGCAGCGCCAGGGCAGCAGCGATGATGCGATGTTGTAAAGCAGAATTGTTCGGCTCTCCGAGCGGAAAACCTAGTCTATAAGGGACGAACAAAGCGCGCGGCGGGCGCAACACATCGGTGACCTCGTGCAGCAACGAGATCGAGACCGTGGTTATGCCGACGCGTTCGATGGCGGCTTGAATCAGACCGACGGTCTGCACGCACATCGGTCAAACGGGCACAAGGAACGCCACGTCAACCCCGTCCGCGCGCAATCGATCGGCGACCTCCGGCGCGGACTCTTCTATCAGACCCTTCGGCCTGAGGATCGAACCCATGAAGCTAAAGTGGCGGTGGTTGAGGCTGCCGATTTTGTTGCGCGCAACGAGTTCACGAAAACGATCCAAAGGAAAGGCCAGATTGCGATCAGCCCGGACGCCGGAATGATCGAAGGCGTCGCTCTTATGCGCTTCGATCAAGGTGCTCGTCGTGACGGTGTTGGGAATCTCGCGGAAAGAAGCATCCCCATTCTTCAGGAAACTATCGAAGCCCTCCTGCTCCGGCGTATGCAATCCGGCAGTTGTTACCAGCGCCACACGAGCGACGTTCAATGGCTTTTCGAGCTTCGCGCACGGTACGGGATTGATTGCATAACGCGCAAACGGATAGGCCTTCATGAACAGTCGGTGTTTGAGGGCCATCTCTCGATAAGTTGCCATCGATACCTTTCGCCACCGTTACGGTGCTTATGCCTTCGAAAACTTCCCTCCGCTCAAGGACAGCAATGACACCGCCCCTTGAATTCCTGCCCCGATCGCCATTCCCGCCAGGAATCTCACTCCGCGCATATTCCCGTGAAGCTGCATCAATGTTACAGCTCCCAGCGGTCCCCAGATGAGTGTCCCAGTAAGCAACCCCGGATTATATTTGGCGCTCGCCACACTACTGGCCAGATGTAATACCCCGTTGACTAAGAAGAGCGTCCCCAAGATGACAAGTAAAAACTCTGGGAATCCGAACCTGTCAGCCACCAGGATTCCCGCGATCATCAGCACCCATCCGAAACCGGTCATAAGGAAGAATCATTCACTCCTCAGCGCGCTCCGTAAGAAACCTCGGCTAACGTAGCACACGGAAAAGATGAGCCGTGTAGGCCTGCTTACACTTCCTTATTGGCGTCCGTGCGGCTCGACCTCTATGGTAGTCTGGATTTCTTGAAGGTCTGATTAAGAATCCTCGCAGGAAGAGCGCGAATTAACCAGAGCAAGGCGAATCAAGGTTTGTTGTTCTTCTGCGGTTTGTAACCAAACAGCACGATTGCGGCCGGAACGAGTAAGGCGAGATTACGCAATGCAGTCTTCACTCCCAACTGACTGGCGATGATTCCACCGAAACATCCGCATTCAAGCGCCTCGCCGTGCAGCGCGTAGACATAATAGAGCGCATATCCGGCAAAACTGATCAACAACGCTGCCGCCGCCAAAGCGCCAATGCGAACGGCACGGGGAACTAACAGCAACGCGCCGGTAATTATTTCTGCAGTAATGACCGCCACGGTAGTGGGCCACATCCAGCGTGCGTAATTGAAACCCGAAGAAGTGAGTAGCTCGGCCACATTTGTCGCGAAGGTTTTCGCTATGGCGAGCTTTGCGCCAGCGGTGAATAGGAATAGCGCTGCCAGGCCGAAGCGGCTGATATGTACCAGCCACCTGAGAACAGATAAACGGCTAGGCACAAATGTCGAGACGGATGAAACTGCTCCCGCCACAGGCTCTCCGACGGTTCGTCGATCAGTAATTGGCAGGTTAGTCTTCATTACATCTTACTTCGTCCGTTTCGGTACGCCGCGAGAGCCGAGGCTTCTTTCGCCGTCCTCGCGAAGCCAAGGCTGAATTCCTCGTTAGGCCAAGTGAGTTAATTTACCGCCTGGCGATCGGGTCACTCGAGCAAAGGCTTCACTACCGCCTCCAGCCCAGCGCGATCTCGCGCTCCGATGATCTTCTGGCGGATGCTACCTTCTCGATCAATGACTAATGTCGTCGGCAGGCTCAGGACGCCGCCGAACTTCGCCTGCACGTTTTCGCCTCCAAGCACGACCAGATAGTCTTGTCTGATTTCGCTCTGAAACTCTCTAACGCCTTCAGCCGAATCGTCCCACGAAACGCCGATGACACTCAGACCTTGCGCGCCGAGATCACGCTGCAATGCGCTCAGGTCGGGGATTTCCGCGCGGCAGGGCACGCACCATGTGGCCCAGAAGTTGACGAGTACGACACGCCCTTGAAGCTCACTCAGATGAAAGGATCCGCCGCTGAGCGTCTGCATTGCAACGTCAGGCGCGCGTACGAAACTCCCTGCTGCGCTGGTTTCGGCTGATGTCGCGGGTTCTACCGCTGGGCCTGCAGGCGCAACCTTGATCTTGGCCTCCAGGTTGGGTACCAATCCAGCAAGTTTCGAACTCGCCAGGATCGTCGCATAACCACTGGCGACAAGCACGCCGATAAAGATTAGGACGACTCCCGAAGCGACCTCAACCTTATGCAAATGCTGGCGGAAGCGAGCGTAGAAACTTAGAAACTGGTTGATGCCAAGGCCGGTGAGCAGGAAGGGCACCGCAAGTCCGGCCGCATAGAACCCTGAAAGAATGAGACCGCTTTTCCATCCGCCGCTGGTAGCGGCCAGCCCAATGATGCCTCCCAGGATCGGACCAATGCATGGCGTCCACCCAGCGGCAAAGGCAATGCCCAACGTAAAAGAACCGAGCATACCACGTGGTTTCTGCCGGGATAAGAAACGCGTGTCCTTATACAATGTTCCGATCTTCAATAGCCCGATTAACTGAAGACCGAAGATGATGATAACCACGCCGCCAATGATCCGAACCCAGGGATTGGAGATCACTGAGGCTCCGATCCAACCGGCGGCTGCGCCGAGTGAAACGAAGATCAGCGATAGTCCTGCATTGAAGGCGAGAGAGTTGGCAATGACGGAGCGGCGGGCAGCCGATTTTGAACCCTCGCCTGTCTTCAAGCGTTCGATACTCACGCCCGAAATCAAAGAGACGTAGCCGGGCACAAGTGGCAGTACGCAAGGCGAAAGAAATGACGCCACCCCTGCGACGAATGCCACGGCGATAGTGATGTTCGCACCTTCCATGTTCCTCTTTACCCTCCAAGACTACCGACTAAAACGCTTTCCTGCTTCGCGCGGCGCGACGAATGTGCGCGCTTCGGTCGACGATGGCGAGCAAGGCTGCTCTGGCGCCTGTATTGTTCGATCGCCACGGTCGCAGATTGTTAGGTGCCATTGTCTCCCTCGGGTTGCCTTCTATCAGCCGGCTTACCGCCTAGGTCAAGGCTCCACGACCCGCTCCCGATCCACAAGAGATAGAGGCAGAGGGCAATGGCAATGCTCGGGATGATCGGTTCCTCAGGTTGCAAAGGGAACAGCCCGGGATCATCCACGACCAAGTGGACGTAGGTAGCGACCACCATCATCACAATCGCGGAGAGGCTAGCAAGTCGCAAGAGAAAACCTAAGATGAAGAGTACGCCGACGCCAATCTCCGCCGCCGGAACAACCCACATATTGAACGAGTGGAACGGGATGCCCGCTGCTGTCAGCTGGCCGGAAAACGCCGTGCGAAGTGCTGGAACGGCGAACTTCATAACGCCTGTCGACAGGAAGAGTAGTCCTAGAAGGATACGGATTGCGGCTGCGGAATTGCTGGCCCGCGTTTGACGCAACTTGGTCAAGATGTCGTTCATCTTGTGCTCCATACCTCATCCACCTTTTGCCCTCCTAACTACGAACTTGCTGACCAGCGCGATTACGACGAGCGGGCTAACGATTCCGCATCAGCCGCGAGCGTCAGCGAGTCGGCTGCATGCGGTTGGTTAGACGACCAGCCTTCTTTAGTTCCTCGCACCGACACCATCGCTTCCACCCCAAGCAACCTATAGCACATGAGGAAACTCCGATGGCACGGCCACCTAGCAACATCCAGGTTCGGCCGCATCCGCAGGGCGGCCTTTGGCCTTTTGAAGCCAATCATCCGCCCACCTCCTCCAGCTCTCGGACATCTGGGGAACCGCCAGCAACCGCTCGACCTCATCGCGATCACGGGTGTAGATGCGAAATACATCTCGGATGGTGAGATCATGATCGGGTCTCTCGACTACCCGGATATCATCTCCGGTGCCTACATCACCCTCGACGATTATTCGCATGTAAGACCCGGGTCGCAACGCCTCGGTGAAGCGGCGCGGAAACATCTTATCGTTCATCCGAACTCCAAGCCGCCAGCAAGGTATCCGCGGCTCGGAAACCTCAAGAACCGTGGTCCCGATCTGCCAACGCTCTCCGACGAGCGCGTTGTTCACCTCGATCCCTTCCGTCGTGAGGTTTTCGCCAAACTCAGCGTATGCAAGCGATCGGCCGATCTCCTGTTCCCACCACCGTAGGTCTTCGGCGGCGTAGGCGTAGACTGCTTTATCGGGTCCCCCGTGTGCCTTGCGATCCGCCTGGTCGTCTCCGGCAAGGTTTACACCTCGGGCTGCGATCCGACCGACGGCAGGTAATTTCCAGATCGCACTCTTGGCCGGGCGACCGCTGTATTCGAACTCGCGCACGGTACCGATGTTGACTGAGAGGACCTTTCCTGCGGTAGTCGCCATTAGCTTTCCTCCTTCCACGTGCGGCTAACGACCAAGCTCACCTGCCGCGGCGGCCGGTGAGACCTTGAACCCCGAAAACGCTACCTGCCGCCGCGGTCAGGTGCAGCGCCTGGTTCGGCGGCTTTCGATTCGGGGGACGGCGCCACTCAGCTTTCATCCCTCCGTCTGCCAGTAGCTGCCGCACCACCCCTTCCGGCGTCGGACGGTCCAAACACTCTACGAACAAATCCGGGGCGACCACATACTCCGCGGCCTGCGGGCTAGTGGTCTCGTACGGCCACCGGAACCGCGCACGTTGGAGGAATTTGAACGTCCAGACGTCCAGGTCGTGCCTGCGGCCGTCAGGCAACCGCACTTGCACGCTTGCGACGTCGTCGGTCGAATCGTCGCCAGACGACGGCTCCGTGTGCTCGAACTCCAGCCAAGAGCCAAACGCCGGGGCCCTTGCCATCGAGAACGCCTCATGCGGCCGAACTTGTACATCTGCAGAACTCATCTGCCTTTGCCCGACACCTCATTACTTCTTGGCCGCGTGCTTAACGAGGAACTCCCGCATCAGCCGGGCGATGGTGTCCCCGTCGGTCTCCAGGGCGAAGTGCCCGGCGTCGAGCAGGTGGTATTCAAGCGTCTTCAGGTCTCGCTTGTATGGCTCGGCTCCGGCGGCGGGGAAGATCTGGTCGTTCTTGCCCCAAACGATCAGCAACGGCGGCTGGTGCTTGCGGAAGTACTCTTGCCACTTCGTGTAGAGTGCCGGGTTGCTGCCGTAGCTGAGGAACAGGTCGAGTTGGATTTTGTCGTTCCCCTTGCGGTCGAGCAGAAACTGGTCGTGGGCCGGGCCGTCTGGGCTGACGAGTTCTGGAGACTTCACCCCGTGCGTGTACTGCCATTTGGTCGCGTCGTAGGTGAGCAGCCCGCGGAGCGCATCCCGCTTCGCCTTGTCGTTCGGTTCTTGCCAATACGCCTTGATCGGCTTCCAGAAGTCGTTGTCCAACCCCTCATCGTAGGCGTTGCCGTTCTGGACCACGATCGCCGTAACACGCTCCGGGTGCATGACGGCCAGGCGGTAGCCGACCGGAGCGCCGTAGTCTTGGACATACAAGGCGTAGCTCTTGATGCCGATTTTATCGGTGAACCCCTCGATCACCTTCGCGAGGTTGTCGAAGGTGTATGAGAACTTGTCGCGTGAGGGCATGGAGCTATGGCCGAAGCCAGGGTAGTCCGGGGCGACGACGTGGTACTTGTCCGCCAGCGACGGGATGAGGTTGCGGAACATTTGCGAGCTGGTCGGGAAACCGTGGAGCAGCAGCACCGTGGGGGCGTCCTTCGGCCCAGCCTCTCGGTAGAAAATGTCCAGTCCGTCGATGTTCACGGTACGGTGGGCCACCTTCGGCTCAGAGGTCTGGGCGGCCGGTTTGGCTGGCTGTACCGAGGTGACAGGGTCATCAGCCGAAACAAAAACTGGGTAGGCAACGGCCGTCATCAAAAACACGATGCCCACAATCAACACATATAAACGGTTCATGGTCAGAGCTCCTTTCTTGTCGGTCATGGTTGGGTTACTCGGCGAAGACCGCGGCGGCCGCAGACGCGGCGCAGGCGCGACCGCCCACTAGTTGCACTTCATCCCCTACAGTAAGTTCGCCACTTTCGATCACAAAGCAGTTAAGCGCGAGCTTGGCGTCGAAGCGACGGTAGATGTCACGGGTGATTTCCTTGTTCTGAACTAGCGTGTCCGGATCGTATGAGGTCATGATGCAGCGCAGACGCAAATCCTGGACACCGATGAGCGCCTTGCCTATGCGCAGGCATCCGCCCGGCCACTCGCGCTCTGTCAACCCCTCGACGCCGCCGATCACGATGTTGGGCCGCAAACGCCGATGGTCGTGACCGAAGGCAGCGATGGTGCCGTCAGTGGCCACAGCAGCGGCAGCACGTCGAAGCGCTCAATGCCGTCGTAGCGCACCAGCTTCGCGCCTCGCCCGACAATGTCCACAACCTCGGCGGCGACCTCTGGACTGTTCCACGGCCGACCGTCCACAAGGGGTGTGCCATCCAGACCCAGCGTACCCCTATGACCTAGGAAACGCGGATGAGAGCGCGAGGTGATCACCCTCTCCTGGGCGTCCTCGACGTGTACGACTCGGTCACCTTCGATGCCGAGCGGCCCGATGCCTACCCGTTGCAGCTTCTCACCGGCCATTGTCTTGACCGGATATCTCCAGATCTCAGTGACCTTCATCGCCACCTGCGTTGCTGATGAGCTTCTTGCCGCCGAACCCTCGAGCTCAGCCGCCGCCGTAGGCGGTCGGCTGCAGCCCGTTGTTAGCCCGCTTTATGTGTTTCATCCAACGTTTGCAGAAGGTCGCTAGCCCCCCATGGCTTTCACGACATCGTCCGTCGAAAGAACCGCATTGGCGATATACCCGAAGTTGACGAGGGCTGCCTTGTAGCCGTCGCCCAACTCGGGATGCCGGGCCGCAGCCGTCGCGTTTTTCACCACGGCAACCTCGAAGCCCCGCTCGAGCAATTCGCGCATGTGTGCCTCGACACACAGGTTCGCCGACATCCCCGCCAGGACGACCTTCCCGATGTTGCGCTTGCGGAGTTGCAGGAGCAGGTCGTTGTTCTCCGGGCCATAGACCTTGTGGGGGCTGGCCACGACGGTCTTGCCGTCCTCAATGAAGGGCTTGTAGCGCTCGAGCCAGTCGGCGCCCGATCCGGCGAAGCCTTCGAGGCTCAACGGTCCGCTGCGCTCGAACATCTTGATCTCATGCATCATCTTCTCGAGGGTTCCACCGAACTTCCACGAGTCATCGGTTGGGTAGTAGTAGTGGGGCGAGATAAAGACCTCGAACCCATTCTTCTTTGCGGCCTTGAAGAGCCGCTCGATGTTCTCGACCGTTTTGTTCTCCTTGACACTATCGCCGACCAGTTGCCAGGTGACGCCCTTCTCGCTGAGGAAGTCGTTCTGAGGGTCGGTGACTAGCAATCCAGTGTCCTTCTTGTTGATATCCACGGTTCATCTCCTTCCTTTTGTTTGATTAGAGTGCGATTCGTAACGAAACGCGCCGAATCGTTGATAGGCAAGCGATGCAGAATCAGTTCAGGTCTTTTGGCTTAGAGGCGTTCCTGTTTTCATGCTTCCCTTACTCGCCACATGTCGCCCTTACGTCAGCTTCGAAGCGTCACAGACATAATTACGAACTTACTGATTGCCGCCATCGCAACGAGCGGCTAATCCACGGATTCGAGATCATTGAGAAGCCACCTCCGCGATGAATGCTATGGCCACCGTGATGTTCGCACCTTCCATATTCCTGTTTACCTTCCAAGACTATCGACTAAAATTGGTCTCCTGCTTCCTTCTGAGTGACGTTTGCGCGCTGCTCTTTCGGTCCCGACGGGGAGGGGCGAGGTTACTCCTGTGCCCGTACCATTCGATCGCCACGATACCCGACAGGGTCAGCGTGACCGCGGCTGACAGCAGGCAGTACTGGCAAAAGGCATGAAGGATAAACGCCTGGACGAATAGGAGCCAGGCCGTGGTCGCCAGCATCATCGCCACAACCACAGCCAGCAGCCTACTGGTCCATTGATGCCCGAAGGCCGCCAGTGTCGCCAAACTGAACACAATAAAGTAGGCCAGCGCGCCTAATCCCGCGACCGGTACCCCGCCGATGCTGGCGTAAGCGCTGCCTAGCACTTCGGAACATCCCGACGTCACCGTGCATCTGACGCTGTTGCCCGTGAGATGTTCGACTGTCAGGTAAACCGCATCAGCCAGGCCCACCAGCGACACCAACGCTGCGAGCGTGTAGTTCCCAGTGCCTGCCGGACGGGCGGTGCGCGTCATCTCCTTTCTCTTACGATTCACTTTCTCTCCTCTCTCACTATTTGCCGGCCAGCAACTCGAGCATCTTCGCGGAATCCCACGTTGGCAGCTTGCACGCGTAATTGAGGCAGACGTAGGCCGTAGCTTTGCCGTCTCGGCTCGACTGGTATTTCGTGAACTCCGCCAGCCGCGTAATCTCAGGCTCCTTTTGGTCGGTTGGCTTGAGCAACACAACCTTGTTAGGTATGAACCTCGTCCTCAGCGCTTTGAGCATGGCTCTGGTGTCTTCCGCCTGAGAACCGCCCGCAATCACCACTTCATAAGAAGGACCTATCCCGAAATCCAGGGCCACCAGGAGCTGCGTGCTAGCTGACGGCGACGACTTGATTTCACCGGAAAAGGTGCGCCCGATGGCCGCCGCTTTTTGCTCGAAATCTGTGTTGGCTGTGATTCTCCCAAGCCGGAGCAGGTTCAACATCGCGACGGAGTTGCCGGAAGGGATCGCGCCGTCATAAATCTCCTTGCTTCGCACAAGCAAGGCTTCGCCATCATCCGCCGAGAAATAGAAGCCGCCGCGACTCGCGTCCCAAAAATGTTTGAGCAGATCGTTATTTAGGTCCAGAGCTGTGCGCAGATAGTTGATCTGGAATGTAGCCTCATGGAGTTCCAGCAAGCCCCAAATAAGAAAGGCATAATCCTCGGCGTGGGCTTTGATGGTCGCCTGCCCCTCTCGGTAGCGGTGCAGCAGGCGGCCATCCGACGTGCGCACATTTCTTTGGATGAAATCGGCGGCGCGTATTGCGGCTTCCAAATACTTCGGTTCATTGAAGGCTTGCGCGCCCTTGGCGAGTGCCGCGATCATCAGACCGTTCCAGTCGACCAGGATCTTGTCGTCCTTTCCCGGATGTATGCGCTTTTCCCGCACTGCGAAGAGCTTCTGGCGCGCCCGTTCCAGGCGGTCCTGCAACTGTTGCTCCGGCAGTTTCAGTTCGGCGGCGATCTCCCTGAGCGGCTTGCTCAGGTAAAGGATGTTCGTGCCGGGTTTATTCCCCGTTGATTGCTCCGTGAAGTTGCCCCCGCTCTGAACGCCAAAGACTTTGACGATTAAGTCGGCATCCTCCCTACTTAACGCTTGCCGAATTTCTTTCTCTGACCAGAGATAAAACTTTCCTTCCTCACCTTCGCTCTCAGCGTCCTCGGCGGAATAAAAGCCGCCTGAGGCCGAGGTCATGTCACGCAATACATAGGTAAAGATTTCCCGCGCGGTTAACTGATATTCGTCCTTTCCAGTCGCCTGGAAAGCTTCGGTGTAGGCCATAGCGAGCATTGCCTGGTCATAGAGCATCTTTTCGAAATGCGGTACGCGCCAGGTCGGCTCTGTTGAGTAGCGGTGAAAGCCAAAGCCGACGTGGTCATACATTCCACCCCGGCGCATTGCCTGTAGAGTCCTTTCGACCATCTCCAAAGCCTTCGCGTCACCCGTTCGCTTCCAATATCGTAAGAGAAACAGGAAGTTGTGCGGAGTGGGGAATTTCTGAGATTGGCCGAAGCCGCCATACCTTTCATCAAACCGACTCTTGAGTTGTTGGTAAGCGGCCTGCAACGTGGAGGCATCCAGCTCCGCTCCGGGTGAATTGCTTGTTTTCTGCTGAAGCGCGGAAGTAATCCGGGTGGCCGATTGTAGGATGCGCTCATGCTGAGTCGCCCAGGCTTCATTAACGCGCGGAATCAGGTCCAACAATCCAGCCTGTCCAAAACGACCGTCCTTCGGGATATAAGTAGCGACGAAAAAGGGTCTCTTGTCCGGCGTCATAATGATCGTGAGAGGCCATCCACCGCTACCCGTCATCAACACCGAAACGTTCATGTAGACGTTGTCAATGTCTGGACGTTCTTCGCGGTCCACCTTGATGGGTACAAACGCATCGTTCATCAGGCTCGCCACCTGCGAATCGCTAAACGATTCCGCCTCCATCACGTGACACCAGTGACACGTCGAGTAGCCGATTGAAAGAAAGATCGGCTTGTTCTCTTTTCTCGCTTTCTCGAAAGCCTCCTCGCCCCAAGGGTACCAATCCACGGGGTTGTGCGCATGCTGCAAGAGGTACGGGCTCTTCTCGTTGATCAGCCGGTTGGTTTTTCCTTCGCGCTTAACTGGGGACAAATCGCGCGATTTTTGTCCCCGTGTTTGGATCAAAACGAAAGAGCCACCCACTGCCAGGAGCACAAGCAAGCCGGCGGCGGAAAACAGCAGTCTCTTCCTCTTTGCTTTAGGATTTTTTGTTTCAGTCATGGGGCGGCAGAGTTTTCTCAAGTGTGTGCGTGTGCGAGCGAGGGCCCAAAGTCTTCTGAGTGCAGCGGTAAGAACGCAAGCCTATCGAGTGTCGTGCCAATGTCCGTGCTCAGTTGACCAAACCTTGCCTGGCGGCGGAGGACCGGGAGGTTGAGTCGCACCAGGTTGGCCGACCGGTTGCGACGACGGGCGGGAAGGAGTCACATCATGCCAGTGCCCATGCTCCGCGGACCAGACTTTTCCTGGCGGAGGCGCGCCGGGGGTTCCGTCCAAACCAGCGCGCGATGACACGAGCGTCAGCACCGAGGCCCCGACCAGGATGGCTGCGCCCGCCCAAAGCGCTATTCTCGCAAACCCGCTTTTGGTCCTGGATTTTCCGCCGCAGCAGCGCTTGTACTTTCTTCCACTGCCGCACGAGCAAGGCGTATTGCGACCTGCCTTCATGCTTATTCCTCTCTAACTCCAGGCGAGCGACGGCTGAAGTACACGGCAGCGCTTTAACTCGCGGCCAGCTTGCCGACCAGGGCATTCGAAAAAGCCGCCTTAATCTCTTCGAGACTGTTCTGCTTCGTTATCTTGCCCAATACCTTCTTGCTCTGCGTGTCTATGAGCAGCATGTAGCCCGTCTTGCCAGCGTTCTCCTGGTAGTAGTTCTCCAAACCGAGCAACGCCGCGTACCGCGCCGACTGATCTTTGGTGAAGTCGTCCGTCAGGTCGAAGCGGGTAAAGAGGATTGACTGCCCCTGAAAGTCGCGCTTTACCTTGTTCAGGTTTGGCTCGAGCGCCTTACAAGAGTTGCACCAGTCGGCGTAAAACAACACCGCGAGCACTTTGGGCGATTCGACCTTTTGATTCTTCGCTTCTTCTTGGGCTTTCAGGGCCACTAACGCCGGCGAAATGCCGAGTACAAGAACGGTTGAGATAAATACGCGTTTGAATTTCATTTCTTCTCCTCAGCAAAATGGAATTTTGTTAGTTCAGAACTGAGTGGAAAGCTGTAGCAGATCGGCGCTGCGCATGTCTGAGACCATGCCATATAGCAACCCGCGCTGTTTCCACATGACTACGTTGTAGCCCTTCTTGCTTTCCACCAGACAAGGCCTTTCATCGAGCTTGACGAGTCGCTCCTGCGGCAGGTCAATTTCGCTGCCATCGAGTATGAAAAGCGACACGCGCTGCGCGGGTGGTCCGTAGAGGAGTAACGCCGCACGTTGGCCTTGCAGGTAACAGAGTCGCCCTCCGTTCAGTGTGAGACCGCCCTCCTTTGGCAGGCGAAAGCTGAAGTCCACCTTGCTGCGAAACCAGGCTTGTACAATCTCCGGGTCGGTCGACGTCACTTCCGTTTCACCCGATAGGTATCGCGCATGATCGTCAACAAGAACGGAGGTTAGACGCTGAGAGGCTCCGTCAGAACGGAGCGACCTCAGCCAAGAGACTCCAGCCAGCACTGCGATCATTAACAGCGCGCCCAACGCCCATGCCACTCTGCGACTGCTAATAATTCTGCGCAGGCGCGATGCTCCCGCCGGTCGGTGTTCTTCTGCAATCCGGCTCAACACCTTCTCGCGCAAAGCCACCGAGGCTGCCTCGCGCGGCGCACGCGACTTCAAGAGAGCTTTCAGACGTTCCTCCGCGGCGAAAAACTCCCGGCAGGCAGCGCAACTTTCCAGGTGCGCCTCAGCCCCTGCGACCTCCGCGGCGACCGGGTGAGATAGACCTTCGCTGCCCATCAGTTCCGCACGGTAAAGATGTTTTCTTGCCGAACTGCACCGCATAACCTACTCCCTCAACAAGCCACGGCGCTTGGCGTACTCCCTGAGCCGCTCGCGCAGCAACCTGTGACCGCGATAGAGGCGCGAAGCGACAGTGCCCGCCGGGCAGTTAGTAATCTCGGAGATCTCTTTGTAGCTGAGTTCCTCAATGTCTGATAGCCAAATAGTCGTGCGAAACTCGATGGGCAGCTCTTCAAGCGCTTGCTGCAACTCGCTATCGAGCAGTTGCGCGAAGAACTGCTCTTCCGGGGTCGCGGACGGTCCCGTTTCCATGCTCTCCAGCAGAGCCTCATTCAACCCGACATCAGCCGTTGGCTCGCGCGACTGCCGGTGAAACTCGTTAATCTGTGTGTTATAGAGGATCTGAAAGAGCCAGGTCTTCGTCTTCTCCGGCGAGCGCAGACTCACGTACCCTTTGAAGGCGCGCAAGGCGGTCTCCTGCACCAGATCTTCGGCGCGCTCTCGCCGCCCGCCAACGAGTCTCATCGCGAAGGCAAACAGGCTGTCGAGGTGGGCAACCAACGCGTCCTCGAACGTCGGAAGCTCTTGCGGGAGAGGCTTCTCTGGCTCGCTGTCAACAGTCTGCTGCCCCTGAATGATTTGAAAACGCCGCGGCACTTTCCTCTCTTCCATTAGCTAAGACAAGTCTCGGGCAGAATTTCTTCCCGGCCGGGTAGGATGCATCCTGCCGCAGCGGCGGGAAGAAACACCTCAGAAACTTTGTCTTATATCAATAGAGCACGCTTCCACACCGTGCTAACTGCGATACTTTCGCAATCGGCCCGGCTCTCCCGAGACTAGGTTCCGTCCCAAAGGTTCGGTTACCAAGTAATTGATTGCATGGAACACGAGAAGAGTTTCCCAATCTTTCGGCAACTCTGGCAGCCTCTGGCAATCATTGCGGCGCTCGCTTTCACTTACGCAACAGTGCTCGCCAAGCTGGGGCACGATTGGTGGGAGGACCCAAATTATTCGCACGGACTCCTGATCCCGTTCATTATCACCTACATTCTGTGGATCCAGCGCAAACGAATATCGCGCGAGCCAGCGCATCCGTCATTGCTTTGGGGAGGGGCAGGCGTCATTTGCGCGCTGCTCGCCTTGTGGGCGGGAACAGCGGGCGCCTAACTCTACATGCAGCGGATGTCTCTGGTGCTGATGCTGGCAGGCATCGTAATTTATTTCTGGGGCTTTCATTTGCTCCGCGTGATGTTCGTGCCACTCGCCTTGCTGGTCCTGGCTGTCCCAATCCCAGCCATCGTCTTTAACAAGATAGCTTTCCCCCTCCAGCTCTTCGCTTCGCGCTGCGCCGTGTGGGCCATGCGCGGCTTTGATATCCCCGTGCTCCGCCAGGGTAATGTCATCGAATTCCTGCCGCTTGGAGCAAGCGAGACCAAGAAACTGGAGGTGGTGGAAGCGTGCAGCGGTATCCGCTCGTTGATGACTCTGGTGACTCTGGCCGCAGTCTATGCGTACTTTACGTATCCGAGAAGTGACGACTCAGACCTGCACAATCGCAAAACGGGGTTGGCCAACATGCTCAAGCGGTTTGGTTTCTGGCGCTCTGGTGTTCTAGTCGTTTCTGCTGTTCCCATTGCCATCATCACCAACTCCCTGCGCGTCAGCGGTACGGGCGTGCTGGCTCGCTACTACGGCACACAGGTGGCGGACGGTTTCTTCCACACGTTCTCTGGGTGGGTCATCTACATCGCTGCGTCGCTTTTGTTATTCAGTGTCGGATTGCTGCTTGACCGAGGGCCCAGGTTTCGCAAAGGCAATTATGTGGACACACAAGGTTCATCAACAGTCGCTGAGGTGGCGGTTCCAAAATAGTGTGGGCTATTGTAGGCAGTCTGACCACCTCTGCAATCGGCAGAATCAAATTGACTACCTAAGGAGTGCCGGTTACTGGTGGCGATGGGTAGAACTCTTCCGACGGGCGTTGAATGGATTTCCATCTAAGCAAAGAATAACTAATATGTTGCTGAGACCCTTTGCGATTGTCTTCGATCTCCCTGTCAAACAATTGACTATGAATGTGAGAAGTCACACAAATTATACGAATAACTCGAAGCATTGAGTTTAATGTTGATTCAGATAAATGCTTCGTATTGTTTCGTGGAGCCGGATTGTTTCTCTTTTGACCCTAAAGGCATCGTGGCTGAGTTTAGCTCCACAAGACAATTGGGGTCGCGTCCTAATTCCTCTGTGTAGCAAACGAAAAGGTTCTTGTTTTTTTAGCAAGAAGCTAAGCTGCCAGAAGAGCAAGATCTGGTTGCCGGAACTTGAGAGCAGTAGCCATAACTTGGTGCCCCTTTCGTGTGATTCGATAGTAGTTAGTTTTGAACACCTTATAGATGAGTTTGTGGGCCCTTAAGAGGGCCAGCAAACGACTAATGCGGGCGGAACTGCTTTTTTGGTTGCTGGGCTCCAAGGCTTGGCGCAGGTCTCGGTTACGAAAGCCTTGTAATGAATGTTCGCCATGCAAAATGAGTTGAAACAAGCTGGCATCCTCAGGACTGATCGGTCGCAAAGCCCGATAGTGACGCTTGCCTCTGATCTGTCGGGAGACGCGATCCAACAACCGATAAGAGGGAATTTCCAGACCCACCACTGCCAGCGCGTCCAAATAGCGGGCGTTAGCCGCAGCACTCAGTTCCGCGCGGCGGCGGCAATCAGCAATGCCTCTGCGCAGATCCATCCATCGCATTACCAGCTTGCCCGCGCGCCGACCTTCGCGCCGGACTTTGAAACGCTTGGGGTTATTAATCGTGGTCTCGATCCTCAGCACACTGCCTTGCTTGTCGTACATTTTGATCGAGTTCTCTTCAACCCGGTGTTTCACTCTGATACCTTCCACCCGTCGTTGCAAATCACTGCTGACCTCCCCGCTAAAACGTTTGTCGGTACGGCGCTGCAGAAACCGCATTACTTCTTCACTGCCAAACTGAAACATGGCATGGCGCAGCAGCAAGGGATAAAGCTCAGCCAGACTAGCGGAACTGCAAAACATCACATCCGTGGCATATTCCATTTGCCGCACGCTCCAGTAGTAGCCGTGCAGGTCGAGACCGGTGCGCGGGTGGATCCAGGGATTCACTTTTTGGGCCAGTGCATCCAGAAAAGGACGCCAGTTGCGGGCTGTCAAACGATCCATCAGTTTCTGCGCGCGCGGAGCGTCAGAGATATGCGTAAAGCAGTTGTCTCGCTGGGTATAGGTAATGCCCGCACGATCCATTTGCTTAGCCAACCACTCTCGTCCGTTCAGACAAACCTGAATGCTGAACGGCAGCCAAGTCTGCAAGCGCACATGCATCAAGCCAAACTCCCGATCCAGATAATAGAAGTAAAGGTGCAGACATTTACGTTCCGTCGAGATGAGTTTCAAATGCTTCGTGGCCGCATCCTTTCGCAGATCAAAGGACTGGCAGGGTTCGACACAAGCAAACACAGCGATCAGCCCTTGTTTGATGCCATCTCGTTCCATGATCTCCAACGCCAACTCCTCTTTCGAGGCCTTAGAAGACCAAAGATATTGATAAGGTCGCCCGAGCTTGCTGGCCGTGCTCTTCGCCTGCTCGATAATCCGCTGCGACAGACCTTCAGCATAGCGGCCAAAATCCTTGAATAACACATGTTGGCTGTACAGAAAGATCTCCAAGCCCTTAACATGTACTATCGAACGCAAAGTGCCGCGGAACAGCACTCGGTCAAAACCCGAAAGAGTTCCAGTTATGCGGTTACTGTGCCGTTCCAGAAAACGCTTCATGACTCGCCTCCGGCTATCCGTTTGTTGGTTCAAACAGATAATGCCAAAAAGTGGGTCATGGAGCGTTGTTTTATTTTTGGTTGCGGCCCTGGCCGCGCTGCGCATTCTCTGTGTTCTCGTGTATCCATTTTGTGTCCGGACCGCATGACAACGGCTGGTAATGGGATGTCACTGGATATCACGATCTTCAAGATGCTTGGCAACCTTCGATCGCTGCACAAGGTCGGGAGTTCGAGCCTCCTCCGTTACCAATTTAAACGGATTCAAGTCATTACTGTAAAGGGCGATGACCTAAGTTACCTCATTATTTCTCAGCGCCGCCCGGTCATTAAGGACCGTTAAGATCGATGGTGTCGCCGCGGCTACCCTGCCGGTGACTTCTATTGCCAAAATCGCACAGCCGAAAATCTCTCCGGTTTCTGCCGGGGCGGGATTTGAATTAACCCAGTCATACAATCCTTCGATTGGCGCGGCTATTATTTCCTCGCCGAGATAACCGCACAGTATCGCCTGCTGATGAAATGCTTCCTTTAGAATTTCAACATTGGCCATTCCCATTCCTTCGGCGTAGTAGTTTATTGCTTCACGAATTCCGCTCTCAGCTGAAAGGCTCATTTTTTTCTCCTTGTCATTTTGTCTTGTTTGTAGATAGCAAAGTATCAAGGTAGGTTCATTTTCTGTAAAAGATCGATCACTCTAGGGTCGTTGCCAAGGCTGTTGAGCGAATCGCCGTCGGCTGCTCCGGCAATTTCTCCTTTCAGAAACACCATCTCGCCGTTCCTTTCCGCGAATGCTTTCTCCAACCACTCAATCGCCTTGTCATTCTCTCCGATTCGGCAGTACACCCGTGCTATACAAATTGCGGGAACATATTCCCGCCGCCGCATTTCGAGCAGTTGGTCAAGAATAAATGCGGCTTCCTCTTTTTTACCCACCAAGCCGTAAGCCGAGCCTAAGTCCGCCAAAACAATTTGATGACCGCCGAGTGACACCGCTTTTTTTAATTCCTTGACGGCTTCTTCATATTCTCCTTCGCTCAGATAAATCGCTCCCTTTAACCAGTAAGCTCCGAAAAAATCAGGCTCTATCTCCATAATCTTGCCGGCCTGGTCTAAGGCTTCGTCTAAAAGGCCAGCCGAAAAATACGTCCATCCAACATTCATATTAATAAGCGGCGAGAGAGGATCGATTTCGAGCGAGCGTTTGCCACGGCTGATCGCTTCGTCAAAACGCTCTTCAAAGCCGAGGAACATTGCGTAGTATGAAAGAGCCTCAGCGTTGTTCGGATTCAGGGCTATTGATTGTTTGAACTGTTGTTCAGCTTTCTCCCATTCCCAGTCATAAAAAAAGGTGATGATTCCCAGAGACAGATGCGCGTCCGCGAGATTTTCATCAATTTTCAACGCTCTGATCGCTGCTGTTTTGCTTTGGGGAATTGTTTGCTCGGCGGGAAGTAATCCGAAAAACCAGAGACACCCGCGGGAAGCAGCCATTCCGGCGTAAGCCGGAGCGTAATCCGGCTGTTTTTCGATTGCCTTCTCGAAGAATTCGATTGCCCGCTTCCATCCTTCAGCCGTGTATTTGTAAGAGTAATAGCGTCCCTTTAAGAACAACTCGTGAACCTCTGCGTCGTCCGTGTAACGCTTCAGCACCGCCGCCTTTTCATCGCCGAACAATTTCACTTCAGCGCTTCAACCACCGCCAAAGTGATTTCATCCTGCACGTCAAAAACATCTTTCATTTCGCGGTCATATTTTTCTGACCAGAGATGATAGCCGTCCACCGCATTAATCAGTTGAACCGTAATTCTCAACCGATTGCCCGATTTTCTGACGCTGCCCTCCAAAACAGTTTTGACGTTGAGAGCATTACCGATTTCACCCGTCTTGACATTCTTGCCCTTAAAGGAAAACGCCGATGTCCGCGCCGCGACTTTCAAATCGTCAATCTTCGACAAGGCATTGAGCAGCTCTTCCGCCAAGCCGTCGCAGAAGTATTCGTTTTCTGGATCGGCGCTCAGGTTTGTGAAGGGGAGCACGGCGATTGAATTGCGCGGCTCCGTTGTGGAAACGCTCGTCGCCTCATCGTTTCGCGTTGCCGATCGATCTGATTCTGCAGTCGAGCGGGTGACTCCAAACTCACGCTCGGCTTCGACTTCAAATTCAAGGCGCCTCTGCAACTGCCGCAAGTCCGCGAGTAAATCTTTCGCGTTTCGATAACGTTCGTCGCGCTTCTTCGCCAGAGTTTTATCAACTATTCGGTCGAGTTCCGCGGGAATCTCTTGATTGAAACTGCTCGGCGGTTTCGGCTCGGTCGTCAGGATCGCCGCGATCACATCGCTGGTGGTTTCGCCCGCAAACGGCGACTGTCCAGCGAG
>Ga0209341_10000650_pt1 | contig 35828 bp, 42 predicted proteins | sample RifCSP13_2_FD_184020 | JGI IMG/M metagenome (GOLD analysis project Ga0209341, IMG submission 184020) | Soil microbial communities from Rifle, Colorado - Rifle CSP2_sed 13_2 (SPAdes) (version 2) | ecosystem: Environmental > Terrestrial > Deep subsurface > Rock core/Sediment | place: Rifle...
GGGCGTGCAGACACTTGGTGATGGCGGCCGTGAGCGTCGTCTTGCCATGGTCGATGTGGCCGATGGTCCCGACGTTGACGTGCTCCTTGGTCCGTGCGAATTTTTGCTTGGCCACGGGTGAACCCTCCCTTCCCGCCTGCGTCTCCACCCTCAGATCCTGGAGCCCACGACCAGGATCGAACTGGTGACCTCGTCCTTACCAAGGACGCGCTCTGCCGACTGAGCTACGTGGGCCCCAACACGATTCCGATGAGGTATCCGCCGCGGCCGGGCACATTGCCGCCCCGGTCTCCCGGCGGCCCCTCATCCGGCATTCAGTTGCCCTTAGTGAGCTCCACGACCCACTCGCCCTCGAATTCTCCCAGGGTGAGCCGCGTGGACTCCCGCAGCGCTCCGTCGAGCGAGGCGCCCTCGCCGAGCCGTCGCAGGAGCCGCTGGGCATCCCACAGGCCCCACCGCTCGATGAAATACTTGGTGGCGGCGTAGCTCACGGCATACGCCACGGTGGCGTCCGCATCCGCAAGCCCCACGAAGGCACCCTGCAGGCTGGCGAGGGAGGGGAGCTTGCCCTGCGTCGCCAACTGCCGGACCGTCGCGACCGCGCCATCCATGGGCGTGCGCTGCAGATGGAGCGCCAACCCCTCGTTCAACCAGGTGGGCACCCGACCCCCCGTGATATCCCGGATGAGGACGTGGGCGTACTCATGGTACAGGAGCCCGCGCAGATCGCCCGCCTGCTTGAGCCCGCGCACGGGGATGCGGATGAGGCCCCCGCGCTCGTCGAAGGCGCCGATGACCCACAGGGGCAGCGCGGTGAGCGCCTGAAAGTCCGCATCGGAATAAATGATGACTTCGACCTCCTGCCGGGGGTAGTGGTTGAGGTCGTACCCCACCTCTTCGTAGGCCCGCTCGAGCAGTGCCAGAATCTCTTGCCCCAGCTCGTCCCGGACTTCCCCCACGTACCGCAAGGTGAAGTGGTAGCCTGGCCGATGACGGTACTCCTGGGAAACCCTCCGCTCCCCTTCGGCCTGGGCGATGAGTCGCTCGATTTCGCGATCGCCCGGACGGACCCTCAGGCCCTCCTGCCAGGTGAGGAGGGCCTGGGTGATGTCTCCCCGACGGTAATACGCCTCCCCAAGCAGTCGGTAGGTGTCTCCCTCCGCCGGACCCAGGTCCCGGGCCCGCCGCAAAGTCTCCACGGCCCCATCGAACTCCCGGAGGCCGAGGAGCGCCATCCCCAATCCCAGATGAAACCGGGATTCCTCCGGCACAAGGTCGATGGCCGCCTGCAACTCCGGCGCCGCATCCCTATACGCCCGCTCCTTGAGGAGGGCACTCCCGAGGTGGCCCCGCGCGTGGGCCAGATTCCGCCGGATGACAGGCTGCGACGGAGCCAGCCTCAGGGCCTTCTCCAATTCGGCGATCGCTTCCCGGTACCGCCCCTGGTTGTTCAGCTCGACGCCACGCTGGTTGTGCGTGGCAGCGTCCTGCGCGGCCCCCGGTGCCGCCGCCCCGAGCACGAGGACGAGACTCACGATCCAGTGGCGGATGCCGATCACGCCCCGCGGGGCACCCGCAAGACGCCAGAGACGGGCCCCTGTCCGGGATATCCGAGCCTGGCACGGGTAATGCGTGGAGCGGGAAACGGGATTCGAACCCGCGACCCCGAGCTTGGAAGGCTCGCGCTCTACCACTGAGCTATTCCCGCATCTCCCAGGTGCGCAACGAGGCAGAACCCGCCCCCACCGCTCCTCTCCCTGTGGTCCCGGTAACGCAGCCGCCCCGGCGATCTGGAATGCGTCCGACCATGGTGGGGAGAGGAGGATTCGAACCCCCGAAGGCGTACGCCAGCAGATTTACAGTCTGCCCCCGTTGGCCGCTTGGGTATCTCCCCGCACTTGGGTATCCCCCCGCACTCGACGGGCGCCCCGAGCCGGAATCGCCGAGGGGTGGCGTCTGACCCCCCCCGCTCGTCGCCCACCCCGGTCCCGCTGGAGCTGGCGAAGGGATTTGAACCCCCGACCCGCTGATTACAAATCAGCTGCTCTGGCCTCTGAGCTACGCCAGCACCAAACCCCTATCATACGTAAATATGGCCTTTGAGAAAAGCGGAAACTTCCCTTCTGACAGGTTAAGGCATCGAATGTACAACTCCTGTCCGCCCCAAACGCCCTTTTTAGAAAATTCACGTTGATATTCGCCATTTTGCTCCGGTTTACGGCTTCTGCATCCGCTGGCGCAGGACCTCATACATGATGACGCCCGCGGCGACACTCACATTCAGCGAAGGGACCTGTCCCACCATCGGGAGCGTAAGGAGGAGGTCGCACTGAGACCGGACCAGCGGCCGGAGCCCTCGTCCCTCGCCTCCCAGCACCAGGGCGAGCGGCATCGTCAGGTCGACTTCGTGGGGTGGCTTGCCTCCGGCCACGTCTGCCCCGTACACCCAAAGCCCCTCTCCCTTGAGCAGGTCAAGGGCCCGCGCAATGTTCGTCACCCGGGAAAGCGGCAGATACTCGAGGGCGCCCGCGGCCGCCTTGGCGGCGACCGGACTCAGCCCGGCCGACCGGTCCTTCGGAATCACCACCCCGTGGGCCCCGCTCGCCTCGGCGGTGCGCACCAGCGCGCCGAGATTTCTCGGATCCTGGACGCCGTCCGGAATCAGCAGGAAGGGGGCCTCACGCCGCTGCCGGGCGATCCCGAGCAGGTCCTCCAATTCCACGTAGCGAACCTCCGCGACCTGGGCGACGACGCCCTGGTGGGCGGTCGTCCCCGCCAGGTGCCCCAGGGCCCGACGGTCCAGGACCTTCACCGGAATCCCCTGACTCCGGGCGAACGCGACGATGCGACGGACCGGCGGGCCTCCCCCCTCCGCGACCGTGTACAGCTTCTCCACCGACCGCCGACCCGCCTGCAGCGCGGTCCAGACCGCATGAGCTCCGAACAGTCTCCCCACCTGTCTCCGCCGCCTCCTCTCGCCGCACCCCCGCACCGCTCTCTGCGCCGGTCACGCCCCCCGCCACTTCCAGTGCGTCCCGGAGGGCGTATCCTCGACAAGGGCGCCGAGCGACTCGATCTCGGCCCGGATCTCGTCGGCGCGCCTCCAGTCCCGACGCTTCCTGGCGGCATCGCGCTCTGTGATCAGCACCTCGATGCGTTCGCGGAGCTCGAGCGGCATCTCGGGTCGCACCGGCGACCGCTCGAGGAGCCCTAACACATTGGAGAGCCGCACGAGGACTCCCACGCCATCCACCAACGGCGCCACGGCCCGCTCGCCCCGTTCGACCAGATCGACATAGGCATGCAGCACCCGGGCGAGGTCGAACAGGACCCCCACCGCCTGGGCCGTATTGAAGTCGTCGTCCATGGCAGCCTCGAACCGCCCGCAGAGCTCGGCGACCTGACGCGGAAGGCCCCCGTCAAGGCCCCCCGACGGGGGCAGCGGGGCGAGGCGCTCCATTTCCTGCGGCAGCCGGCGGAGCCGCTCCAGCGCACTGGCGGAATCGTGCACGCGCTCCTCCGAGAACTCGAGGGGGTTGTGATAGTGGGTCCCGAGGAGGTAGAGCCTGAGCGCCTCGGGATCGTGGCGCTTCACCAGCTCCTTGATCGTCAGGATGTTCCCGAGGGACTTCGACATCTTCTCCGCCCCGAGATTGACGAAACCGTTATGGATCCAGTACCGCACGAACGGCCGCTCGGTCGCGGCCTCGGACTGGGCGATTTCGCTCTCGTGGTGGGGAAAGATCAGGTCTTCGCCCCCGCCGTGGATGTCAAAGGACTCCCCGAGGTGCTCCATCGACATTGCGGAGCATTCGATGTGCCACCCGGGTCGCCCCGGCCCCCAGGGGCTCGTCCATGACGGCTCGTCGGGCTTCGCCGACTTCCAGAGGGCGAAGTCACGCGGGTCCCGCTTGCGCTCGTCCACCTCGACGCGGGCGCCGACCAGCAGCTCGTCGAGGGGCTTCCCCGACAGCTGACCGTAGCGGGGGAATCGCCGGACCTCGAAATAGACGTCGCCGTCCACGACGTAGGCGACGCCCTTGGCGATGAGGCGTTCGATGAGCCGGATCATCTGGGGGATGTATGCGGTCGCCTGGGGTTCGACGTCGGCCGGGCGGACGCCGAGCGCGGCCATGTCCTCCCGGTATGCGGCGATGAAGCGGTCCGTGACCTCGCGGGGCGAGACCCCCTCCGCGTTGGCCCGCCGGATGATCTTGTCATCGACGTCCGTGACGTTCTTGACGAACGTCACGCGATAGCCTCGGTATTCGAGATAGCGGCGGATGACGTCGAAGACGATCGCGCTCCGCGCGTGCCCGATGTGGCAGCGATCATACGCCGTGATTCCGCAGACGTACATGCGCACCTGGCCCGGCACGAGGGGCTCGAAGAGCTCCTTGTCTCGCTTGAGGGTGTTATAGATCCTGAGCGCCACCACCCGCTCCCCTACGCGCCGTCCCCACCCGCCTCGGTCAAGAGGACGACGGTGAGACAGGCGATTCCCTCCCCGGATCCGAGAGGGCCCAGCCCCTTCGCGGTCGTCGGTTTGATATTGATCCGGGCCTCTTCCATCTCCAGGGCCCGGGCCAGGTTCGCCGCCATCCCCTTGAGGTGGGGGGCCAATGGCGGCGCTTCGGCGACGACCGTGGCGTCCACGTTCCCGACGCGGAACCCCCTGGCCTTCACGCGCCGCCAGCTCTCTTCCAGCAGCCGGAGGCTGCGGACGCCCCGGTACTGCGGATCGCTCGCCCCGAAGTGGTGACCGATATCCCCTTCCCCCGCCGCGCCGAGGAGGGCATCGATCACGGCGTGGGTCAGGACATCGGCATCCGAATGCCCATCGAGTCCCCGCTCAAAGGGAATCTCGACCCCGCCGAGAATCAGGGGACGTCCGGCGACGAAGGGATGGATATCGTAGCCGATGCCGATCCGCATCCCTTGGCCTCCCAGCGGCTCAGGATCTGTTCGGCCCGCTCAAGATCGTCCGCGGTCGTGATCTTCAGGTTTTCGGGATAGCTCGGGACCACCTGCACGGGGACTCCGAGCCGCTCCACCAGCATGGCATCGTCGGTTCCCCGATACCCGTCGGCCGCGGCCCGCCGGTGGGCCTCCTGGATGAGGTCGCCGGCAAAGGCCTGCGGCGTCTGGGCGATCCAGAGACGCTCTCGAGCCGGGGTCTCCCGCACAAACCCGTCCTCCACGACCTTCACCGTCTCGACCGCCGGCACGGCCGCGACCGCCGCCCGGAAGCGCCGGGCGCCGTCAATGGTGCGCTCGAGGAGGTCGGCCGAGACGAAGGGGCGGACGGCATCGTGAATGACGACCACCCGGGATCCTGCCGTCATCGCCTGGAGCCCCCGCAGGACCGACTCCTGCCGTTCGGCACCTCCGGGGATGATGTCAATGATGGGGGGAAGAGGGTAGGGGGCGAGCACGTGTCGCCGGCACCACTCCTCGGCTCCCGGGGGAACCACCAGGATGAGCGCATTGATCAGGCCTGGAGTGGTCAGGTGGAGCAGCGTCCGGGTCAGGATCGGCATCCCCCCGAGGAGGAGAAACTGCTTGGGGACCTCTCCTCCCGCCCGACGGCCGAGGCCTGCGGCCGGCACGATCGCCGTAACATCCTTCATACGCTCAGCAACCGACCGTCAGCACACTCCTGATCCGTGCGAAGCAGAGACAGCGGAGGGTGCCTGCTACCGTTATGCCGCTTCGGCCTCTTCCTTCAGCCGGGAGAAAATCATCCGCCCCGCCGTCGTCTGCAGCACCGAGGTCACACACACATCGATGGTCTGCCCGATAAACCGGCGGCCACTGTCGATGACGACCATCGTGCCGTCATCCAGATAGGCCACCCCCTGATTGTACTCCTTCCCCTCCTTGAGGACGTACACTCGGATCTCCTCACCGGGGAGGACGACCGGTCGCAGGGCGTTCGTGAGCTCATTGATATTCAGCACCGGCACGCCGTGCAGCTCGGCCACCTTATTGAGATTGAAATCGTTGGTCACCACCTTGGCGTCTAACTCCTTGGCCATCGCCACCAGCTTCTCGTCGACGTCCCGGATCTCCGGGAAATCCATGTCGTGGATCCGGACGTCCACGTTGGGATTCTTCTGGATCTTCTGCAGGATGTCCAGCCCGCGCCGCCCCCGGTTCCGCTTGATCGGATCCGACGAGTCCGCGATGTGCTGGAGCTCCCGGAGGACGAACTGGGGGACGATCAACGTCCCCTCGATGAAGCCCGTCTCGCAGATGTCGGCGATCCGGCCGTCGATGATAACCGAGGTGTCGAGGATCTTGTTCCGCCCGGCGGCCGGCTGTTCCTTCACCGTCCGGACGAGCCCGAGGACGCTGAGTCCCCGCCCTTTCTCGACGGCGACCGCGGTGGCGATGTAGGCCGCGGCGATCGTGAAGAGGAGACCGAAGGCAGGCCGGACCGGAAGGACCATGGGGTCGACGACGGCCGTAAGTGTGTCCAAAAGCAACCGGGCAAGAAGAAGTCCGATAACGAGACCGACAAGGCCACTGATGAAGGGCTTACCCTGGACCTGTCTCAGCACCCGCTCCGCGAGGAGCGCACCCACACCCGTCGCCAGGCCGAGGGCCAGGCCGACCACCGGAGAGACGCCCTCGGCTCGGAACAGCGACCCCGCCGCGATCCCGACCAGACCGCAGAGGGCCACAAAGAAGCCTCGAAGGCTCTGTCCTGACATCACTCGTCACCTCCCGCGACGCTCCCACCCCCCTACCGTCCCTCATGCCGTTGCAATGGTCCGCTCGACCATCCCGTCCGCCTCCCGAGGGTCGATCCCCGCCGCATGGGCGATCTCGCTGACGACGAGCTGCCGCACGTTCTCCAGCATCTTCTTCTCGCCGAACGAGAGATTCCGCTCCTTTTGGAGCACGACCAGCTTGCGCAGCACGAGCGCCATTTCATAGACGGACCCGGACTTGATCCGCTCCCAGTTGTCTTTGAAGCGCCGGTTCCAGTTGGAGCAGATTTCGACATCCTTCCGCTTCAGAATCGCCATCACCCGCGGAATTTCCGAGCGGCCGATCACTTCCCGGAGGCCGACCAGCCCGGCGTTGTGGGTGGGGATCATGATGGTGGTATCGTTCCCGATGATCCGTAAGATGTAGAAGCACTGCCGACAGCCCGAGACGACCTTCTCCTCGATGGCCTCGATCAGGGCCACACCGTGGGCAGGATAGACGACTTTCTTCCCGACACAGAACGGGTCCCGCATGACGAATACGATACCAGAAGTCCTCCCTGCAGTCAAAATTTTCTTTCCGTCTCACGGGAAGAGAACGCCCATCGCGGCATCCACGGTCCTGACCCCCCAGACTTCGATCTCGCCCCCCTCGACCGGCCTGCCGTCACGACTCTCCGGCATGACACACCGGGTAAACCCGAGGTGCCGCGCCTGATGCAGGCGCTGGGCCGCGTGCCGAACCTCCCGGATCTCGCCGGTCAGGCCGACCTCGCCGAAGCAGACCAGCCCCGGATCCAGCGGCAGGTTGCGATAGCTCGAGGCGACGGCCGCGACGATCCCGAGGTCGGCCGCCGGCTCTGTGACGCGCACCCCGCCGGCGACATTGACGAAGACGTCGCACGTAGAGAGCGGCATTCCGAGTCGCTTCTCGAGAACCGCCACGAGGATGGCGACGCGGTTGCCGTCCACCCCCGTCACCACGCGGCGGGGAAAGCTGGCATGCGTGGGTGCGACCAGCGCCTGCATCTCCACCAGCAGCGGACGCGTCCCCTCCATGGTGACCACGACCACCGAGCCGGTGACCCCCGGCGCCCGTTCCGCGAGGAAGATGCGGGAGGGGTGGCCCACCTCCTCCAGCCCGGCCTCGGTCATCTCGAAGATCCCGATCTCGTGCGTGGAGCCGAACCGGTTCTTGGTGACGCGCAGCACGCGATAGGCGTGCTGCCCCTCCCCTTCGAAGTAGATCACGGTATCGACGATGTGCTCCAGGGCCTTGGGCCCTGCGAAGGACCCTTCCTTGGTCACGTGGCCGATGAGACACGTGCTGATCCCCCGCTCTTTGCTCACCGTGAGCAGGCGGGTCGCCACCTCACGCACCTGACTGATGCTCCCCGGGGGAGACTCCAGCTCCGCGCCGTGCGCCGTTTGGACCGAGTCGATGATCAGGAGGTCCGGCCGGATGCGTTCCGCGTGGTCGAGGATCGCCTCGAGGAGCGTCTCGGTGACCAGATACAGCTCGGGGGCCAGCGCGCCCACCCGTTCCGCCCGGGCCCGGATCTGCTCGGCCGACTCCTCCCCCGAAACGTAGAGAACCTTCCGCCCCTGCTCCGCGACGCGCGCCGCCACCTGCAGCAGCAGGGTCGACTTGCCGATCCCCGGATCACCCCCGATGAGCACGACCGACCCCGGCACGACGCCGCCGCCGAGGGTGCGGTCGACCTCGGCGATCCCCGTGGGGATCCGCATGAGCGCGGGGCGCTGGATGTCGGTGACCGGTACAGGAGCGGCCGACGGCTGGCGGAGGCTGCCTCCCCGCGCGGCGGGGGCGGTGGGGCGCTCCTCCACCAGCGTGCCCCAGCTCCCGCACTCGGGACAGCGCCCCATCCATCGGGGGGCCTGATACCCGCACTGCTGACAGGCAAAATGGGTCTTGATCTTCGCCATGGATCGTGACGGAAGGGCTAGCTGCTCAGCTGAGGGGCGAGGTCATGCGGAGGCGTCCGGGTCACCTCCGCATCCTCGAAGCGCATGTACTCGCGTCTGAAGGTGAGCGGAACCGTGTCGGTGGGACCGTTCCGCTGTTTCGCGACGATGAGCTCGGCCTCGTAGTTCTCCTTTTCGTCGGGGCTCTGGAGGGCCTTGTAGTACCCCGGGCGGTAGATGAACGCCACCAGGTCCGCATCCTGCTCGATGGCCCCTGACTCGCGGAGATCCGCGAGTTGCGGGCGCTTGTTGTCCCGGGCCTCCACCGCCCGGCTGAGCTGGGAAAGCGCCACCACCGGGGTCTCCAGCTCTTTCGCCAGTGCCTTGAGGGATCGGCAGATTTCCGTCATCTCCTGCTGCCGACTTTCGAACCGTCCTCCCCCCTTGAGCAACTGCAGATAGTCGATGATCATCAGGCCGATGCGGTGCTCGACCTTGACCCGCCGCGCCTTCGCGCGGAGTTCGAGGACGTTCATGCTCGGCGTGTCATCGATGTAGATGGGAGCTTCGGAGAGCCGGCCGGCGGCCGTGGTGAGCTTGGGCCAATCCTTGTCGCCCAGGCGACCCGTGCGCAGGCGGTAGGCTTCCACCCGCGCCTCCGCGCACAACATCCGCTGCACCACGTGGCTCACGGACATCTCCAAGCTGAAGAGGGCCGTCGGCACCTGCTCCTCCATGGCGGCGTGCATCGCCATGCTCAGCGCGAAGCTCGTCTTCCCCATGGAGGGCCGTCCGGCGATGATGATCAGATCCGAGTGCTGCAGTCCCCCCGTGAGGTTGTCGAGATCCGCAAAACCGGTCGGGACCCCCGTGACATGCCCCTTCCGACTATACAGCCGCTCGATATCCTCGAAAGTCGACTTGAGGACTGCCTTGATGGGCCGGAACGACGGTCGGATACGGTCCTTGGAGACGTCGAAGATGCGCGCCTCCGCGAGGTCGAGCATGGTTTCCGTGGGCTCCGCCTCCTCGTAGCAGGAGCCGACGATGGAGGTGCAGGCGCTGATCAGCTCGCGCAGGAGCGCCTTGCCCTTGACGATCGAGGCGTGATAGACGACGTTGGCCGCCGTGGGAACCCCTTCGGCCAGCGTCGCGAGATACGGACTGCCGCCCATCCCCTCGAGCTGCTGACGGCGCGTCAGTTCATTGGCCAGGGTGATGAGATCGACCGGTTCGTTGCGCTCGAAGAGATCCTGGCAGGCGGCAAAGATGATGCGATGCGTCTCGCGGTAGAAATGCTCCGGCCGCAGCACCTCCAACGCCTTGAGGAGCGCGTCCCGATCGAACAGGATCGCCCCGAGCACGGCCGCTTCCGCATCGAGGTTCTGCGGCGGGATCTTGTCAAAGGTCTTTGCGGTCCGTTGGGCCACGGTCAGGCTTCTCGGTCACGGGGCGTTTACCGCGACGCACTCACGACCTGCACCTGGATCTCCACCCCGATCGCCCGGTGGAGCCGCACCGGCACGGCGTAGGTGCCGAGCGCCTTGATGGGACTGTCGAGGGCGATCTTGCGCCGGTCCAGATGGACCCCGTGCGCGGCCAGCGCCTCGGCGATATCGCCCGACGTGACGGACCCGAACAGCCGCTCCTGCTCCCCGGCCGGGCGGGCGATCGTCACGGTGAGACTCCGGATGCGCCCCGCGAGCGCTTCCGCTTCCTGTGTGAGCCGCTCCTCCCGCTGGCGGGCCTGGGCTGTGATCTGCTCCAGGGCGCGGAGGTGGGCTGCGGTCGCCTCCACGGCGAGTTTGCGCGGGATAAGGTAGTTGCGCGCATAGCCTCTCGCGACATCGACCTGATCCCCCGCACGACCGAGATTCGGAACTTCTTGGATCAGGATCACCCGCATGGGCGGCCCCCTATCCGAGGTCGGAGACGAAGGGGAGCAGGGCGATGTTGCGGGCCCGCTTGACGGCCACCGTGAGCTGCCGCTGATGCGGCGCACAGGTGCCTGAGATGCGGCGCGGAATGATCCGCCCCCGCTCCGTCACGAAATTCCTGAGCCGGCGGACATCCTTGTAGTCGACCTGCCCCACTTTGTCCACGCAGAACTTGCAGATTTTGTGGCGACGGTACGTCCGCCGTCGCTTCATCACGGCCATGCGCTCTCCCCCTGTTCGGTCCTGGGCGCCGCGTGCCTCCCGGGCCTAAAAAGGCGCTTCCTCCTCGCCCGACGCCGGAGCCGGCTCTTCCGCCGGCTCGCGCCGACCCCCGAGGAACTGCACCCGGTCCGCCACCACCTCGTGCTTCGAGCGCTTCTGCCCGTCGGGCGTCTCCCACGAGCGCTGGGTCAGGCGCCCCTCGACGAGGGCCCCTCGCCCTTTCTTCAGGTACTCGGCGCACGTTTCGGCCTGCTTGCTCCAGGCGACGATGGTGACGTAGCAGACCTCGTCCCGGCGCTCGCCCGATTGGGTGGTGTAGCTGCGGTTGACCGCCAGGTCAAAGCTGCAGACCGGTGCGCCGCTCGGCGTGTACCGGAGCTCCGGGTCCCTGGTCAGATTCCCCATCAGGATGACCCTGTTGTAGCTTGCCATCGCTTACGCTCCCTCCCCCGCCGCCTCGGTTGCCTGAGCGCCGCTCGCCACCTTTTCCCGCGGCGGGGTGGCTCGCGCGTCGACCCGAACCACCAGATACCGGAGGACCACCTCCGCGAACTTGAGGTGCCGGTCCACGGCTTGGGTCAAGGTCGGCTTGCCCCTGACCCGGAAGAGGACGTAGGCGCCTTCCCGCCTTCTCTTGATCTCGTAGGCCAGGCGGCGCTTCCCCCACTTCTGGACCTCTACGACCTCCGCCCCTTCCCGAGTGAGGAATCCCTTGAGCAATTCCACCTGCGCCTCCAGGGCGTCCTCCGCGAGTCCCGCCTCGTAAATGACAATCACCTCGTACTCGGGCACGCTTTCACCTCCTCGGACGTGGTTTCGACAGGTGCACCACGAGTGGGTTCGACGGGCTCACCCCGCCCTCCCGGGCGCCTCCGAACGTTGAACCGATTCATGGCCGAGGCCACCCCCCGCACGACGATCTCCTCCACCGCGTCGGCGGCGCGGCCGACCAGGTCGGGTACCCGCGGGGCTTCGGTCTCTGCGAAGGGACCGAGGACGAACGCGATGTCGTCGCCCGTCTCCGGCCGACCGATCCCCACCCGCACCCGGGGGAAGAGCGGGGTGCCGATGGCCTCCTGGATGTCGCGGACCCCGCGGTGCCCGCCGTGTCCGCCCCTGGCCACGACCCTGAGGCGCCCGAAGGGGAGATCGAGATCGTCGTGGATCACCAGGAGCCGTGCGGGCGGCGCCCCCGTGGTGCTGAGCCACTCTGCGACAGGGCGCCCGCTCTCATTCATAAAGGAGAGCGGCTTGATGAGGGTGACCGGCTCCTCTCCGAGGCGTGCCGTCGCGTACAGCGCCTCCGCTCGGCGACGGCTGATCCGCTGATGGAGCCGCCGCGCGATCTCATCCAGCACGAGAAACCCCACGTTATGCCGGCTGCGGGCGTAGCCGGGGCCGGGATTCCCCAGACCCACGATGAGCCACAATGCCCGCGCCCTCACTCCCTCCCGGGACGCTTCTTGCCTGCCGGCTTGCCCGGAGCCTCCGCCGCGGCACCCGGCTTGCCGGCCTCTTTGGTGGCCCCCGGCTTGCCGGCGGCTTCCTTCGCGGCACCTGGCTTGCCGGCGGCTTCCTTCGCGGCACCCGGCTTGCCAGGGGACTCCCTGGGCGCTCCCTCCTTCGGGGCGCCTTCCTCGGCGACGACTGCGGCGACCTCCTCGACGACGGGCGCGGCGACCTCCTCGACGACGGGCGCGGCGACCGTCACCACCACCTGGTCACGCTCGGTCAGGACCTCGATCCCCGCGGGAATCGGGAGGTCCCTGACATGGATGACGTCGCCGATCTTCAGCGCGGAGATCTCGAGGGTGATCCGCTCCGGAATGGCCCCAGGGAGGCACCGCACCGCGAGATCCCGCAGGACCTGCGCGACCACGCCCCCTTCCTCCTTGACGCCGCTCGCCACCCCCACGAGCTCCACCGGCACGCCGACCTCGATCGGCCGCTCCATGGAAATCGCCAAGAGGTCCGCGTGCAGCACGGCTCCGGTGACGGGGTCGACCTGCACCTCCTTCACCATCGCCTTCCGCGCGTGCTCCTCCGTATCGACGATCGTCAGGTTGAGGATGACGTTTTCCCCGGCCGCCGTCCCGAGTGCGCGGAGGAGAACCTTGGGGTCCACGGTGACGGGAATCGGCTCCGCTTCTCCGTAAAAGATGGCCGGAATCCGGCCCCGCTGGCGGAGCTTCCGTGCAACCCCCTTCCCCGTGGCGGGCCGTCGCTCCACCTTCAGATCGACGAATTCCATCTCTTCCGCCTCCTGGCGAGTGGTCAGTGATTGGTGAATGGTGACTGGTGATTCGTCATGCTCCCCTCTTCCCCACTAACCACCAGCCACTAACCACCAGGCACCAATGGTCGTCGCACTAGATGAAGAGGGAACTCACCGATGTCTCGCGATGGATCCGGTCGATGGCCTCCCCGAGGAGGGGCGCCACCGAGAGGACCGTCAGCCTCTTCGAGGTCCGTCGTTCATCCAAGGGAATCGTATTCGTCACCACGACTTCTTCGATAGCCGAGCTTTCGATACGCTCGATGGCCGGCCCGGAGAGCACCGGGTGGGTACAGCTGGCGAAGATCCGCCGGGCTCCTTCCTTCTTGAGCGCCGTCACCGCCTGAGTAATGGTCCCCGCCGTGTCGATCATGTCGTCCACGATAATGACATCCCGATCCCCCACCTCCCCGATGATGTGCATCACCTTCGCTTCGTTGGGCCCCTCCCGCCGCTTGTCGATGAAGGCCAGCGACGTCCCCAGCCGCTTGGCGAACGCCCGCGCGCGCTCCACGCCACCGGCGTCGGGGGCCACGACCACGCCGCCATCCCAGCCCCGACCCTGGAAGTACCGGAGGAGCACCGGGGCCGCGTAGAGGTGGTCGACGGGAATGTTGAAGAACCCCTGGATCTGCCCCGCGTGCAGATCCATGGTGAGGATCCGGTTCACCCCCGAGACGGCGATCAGGTCCGCGACGAGCTTCGCCGAGATCGGGACCCGCGGTTGAACCTTGCGATCCTGCCGGGCGTAGCCGTAGTAGGGGATCACGGCCGTGATACGGTACGCCGAGGCGCGGCGCAGGGCATCGATCATGACCAGGAGCTCCATCAGGTGGTGATTCACGGGCGGGCAGGTGGGTTGGATCACGAAGACATCGGCGCCGCGCACGTTCTCGAGGATCTGGACGAAGACCTCCCCATCCGAGAATTGGGAGACCTCGGCCTGCCCGAGCGGGACGCCGAGGTACTCGACGATCTCCTGCGCCAGTGTCCGATTGGCGTTGCCCGCAAAGACAATCAGCCGCGCCACACTCGCCTCCCTCTGCGTATTGGCTGCGGGGCCAGGATTCGAACCTGGACAGCCAGATCCAAAGTCTGGCGGCCTACCATTAGCCGACCCCGCACTCTCCCCCGTGGACAGGACGCCCCGTGCAAAAAATTGGGGGATGAGCGGTCATCGCTGGGCAACGCTCACCCCCTCCGCCCCCATCAGCGGGAGGATTGCTCCGGTCCCCCCTCGCCGATTCCCCCGGGACCCCAGGGGGGGCAAGAGAGAGTCTCGACGACGAAGACCGTGTATCCCTCCTCCCTGAGACGGGCCGCCCATCCCTCTGCTTCCTCTCGCGCCTGCGCCCGGCCAAAGACAGCCGAGCCACTGCCGGTCATGAGGGCTGGCCGGGCACCCCAGGACTCCAGGGAGACCTTCAGCTGCTTGACAATAGGGTAGCGGCGGAAGACGACGTCTTCGAAACGATTCCAGGGTGCGGCGAGCACCGGCTCATAATTCCCTTGCTCCGCTGCCGTCCTCACCTTAATGCTTTTGTCCTCCCCTGTCAATTCCAAATTCGCGTACGCCCAGGCCGTCGAAATCGGAAAACCGGGAAACACGAGGACGAACCAGGCGCGCGGAAACGGCGGGAGGGGGTTGAGGAGTTCACCGCGGCCGGACGCCCACGCGGTGGGCCCCTCGAAGAAAAAGGGGACGTCCGATCCGAGCTCCGCGCCGAGCCGCTGGAGGGCCTCCCGGGTGAGCCGCGTCCCGAAGAGGCGGTTCAGGCCCCAGAGGGTAGCGGCGGCGTCACTACTCCCCCCGCCGAGGCCTGCGCCGAGCGGAATACGCTTCTCAATCCGGATCCGGGCGCCGGCGCGGACGCCGGCGCTCGCCAGGAAGTGGGTCGCCGCGCGGTGCGCCAGATTTTCCTCCCCCGCCGGGCACGGCAGGCCGCGCGTCTCCACGGCCACGCCCTCCTCGCCCCGCGGCGTGATCTCGATCGCGTCGCACAGGTCCACGAGCTGCAGGACGGTCCGAACCTCGTGATACCCGTCGGCCCGCTTCCGCAGCACTTCCAGGAAGAGATTGATCTTGGCCGGCGCCCAGAGGGTGAGGCTCATCAGCGGATCAACAGTTCCCGCCGCTCACCGGGGTGGAGCCGGGGAAAGTGAAGAGGTGATCGGCGAGGACCGGGTTCAGCTCGATGGCCTGGTAGCTCACCGTCACGCTGACGGCTCTCTGCATCTGCGTGAGTGCGATGCGCATCGGGAAGACGAGGCCGTCGATGGCGCGCGTTCCGGTGAATGCGAACCCGAGCCCGCGCCCCCCCTCCCAGATTTCCCCTCCGGTGAGGGCCCCCGAGGGCTCCACGTAGAGCCGTTGCACCCTCCCGGCCTCCTCCCGTTCCACCAGATATGCCTGCCGCTCCGGCAGGCGAAAGACGAGGGAGGACGGCGCGACCGGCAGGGGAGGAAGACCGGCGAGGAGACGGCCGAGCGCGGCGGGTGGCAGGCGGAGTCCGAGGAGGTGATGGACGAGCGAACAGCCATCCGACGATGCGCCGGAGGCCTGCGGCGCGCCGATCACCGTCACGCGATCCCCGTCGGACGCGATGATCAGGACCGGCAGCCCGAGCGCCCCCAAGGTCTCCAGGCGGAAGCGGCCGTCGCTCCGCAGGGCGAGCGCTTCCCGAAACCGCCGCGTCTCCGCCGAAAAGGCAACCTCGACCGCCGCGATGCCCCGGACGGACCGAATGCCGTCCTCCCGGAGGCTGAGCTGCGCCACTAGCGCCTCGCGCACCGCGCCAGCCACGGCCTCGCCGGACTCGCGGGGAGGCGGGACGCCGGCACATCCGTGAAGCACGACCAGCACCGCGACCGCCGGGAGCCCCGTCGAACGGCCGAAAGCCCTGAGCCCAGTCGCAGGGAGGGGGATCATTGCTTGCCGTGGAGCAGGAGACTCCGTGCACGCTGCAGCTTTTCCTTTACCTTCGCATTGGTCGCGTCGAGCGCCAGCGATCGCTCCCATTGCTCGATCGCCTGCGCAATCATCTCTTTCTGGAAGAGGACATCACCGAGGTGCTCGCGGATCGTCGGATCATCCTTCTCCATCAGCGCGACCGCCCGCTGCAGCTCGCGCAGGGCCTCGTCCAGCCGCCCCAGTTTGAAGTACGCCCACCCCAGGCTGTCCACGAAGGCGCCGTTCTCCGGCTCGAACTCGAGGGCCTTCTTGATCAGGGCCACCGACTCCTCGAGCCGGATCCCTTCCTCGGCGAACATGTACCCGAGATAGTTGTAGGCATCGGCATGCTTGGGATCCATCTGCAGCGTCCGCCGGAAGGCCCGCTCCGCCTTCTCGAGCTGGCGGCTGCGCTCGTACGCCGCCCCGAGCTGGTAGTGGTAGTTGGCGTTGTTCGGGGTCAGCGTGATCGCCTCTTCGATCGCCGTGGCGGCCCGATCGTACTCCTTGCGACGCAAATGGGTGATCCCGATCAGGTAACGCACGTTCCCATCCTGCGGCCGGAACTTCGCCGCCTCGGCGAAGGCCGCGAGGGCGTCCTCCAGGCGTTCGAGGTGTGCCAGGACAAACCCTCTGCGGATAAGGACATCCGGGTAGCCCTCCCCCCCGCGCGGAATCTTGGCGAGCTCGACGAGGGCCTCCTCGTAGTGCTCCTGTCCCTCGAGGCTGATCGCCAGGTAGAAACGGGTATCCGGGCTATCCGCGTCCAGGGCCAGCACCTCCTCGAGCACCTTCTGCGCCTCCGCGTACCGGCGCATCTCGATGAGGATCAGGGCGATCCGATTGCGAAGGGAAAGGTCTTGGGGATAGTCGGCGGCCATCCGCTGGAACTCCGCCAGGGCCGACGCCGGATCGGCGGCTCTCAGGTACGTTTCGGCCAGCCGGTCGCGGAAGACCCGGTTGGTCGGGTCGGCCTGCAGCGCCCTGCGATACACCTCCCGCGCCGCCTCCCACCGCTTCTGCCGCTCGTGCGTGAGGCCGAGGAGGAGGCTCGCCTGATCGAAGCCCGGACGCACCCGGAGCACTTCCTCCAACTGCGCAACCGCCTCATCCACCTGCTTCATCTCGAGCAACGCGCGGGCCAGGTTGTACCGTGCCTGGAACAGGATCGGGTCCAGGGCCACCGCCTTCCGGTACGCCTCCGCCGCCTCGTCATACCGCGTCCCCCGGGAGAGGAGATTGCCGAGCCGCACGAAGACATCCGCCCGACCCGGCTCCAGACGCAACGCCTCGCGATAGTATCGCTCGGCCATCCGGCCGTTGCGGATGCTCTCGTAGGCCAGGGCAAGCAACAGGTATGCATCGATGTGCCCCGGGTCGACCGCGAGAATCTCCTCGGCGATCTCGATGGCTTCCTGAATCGCCCCGCGCCGAAGATTCAACTCCGCGACGCTCATCCGAATGGCGACCGAGCCGGGATCCAGGGCCATGGCGTGTGCGTAGTGCTCCACGGCTGCGGCGAAATCTCCGCGGCTCTCCGCCAGGCTTCCCAGCAGGAAGTGATAGGTGGCCTCGCTTTCGTCGGAGCGGCTCCCGGTCGGACCCGGCGGTGCGGCCGGGTCCGCGGGGCGTGCCTGCGGGGGCGCGAGCGCGACGGCCGAGGGGGGCCCGGAGAAGAGCGCACAGCCCTGCCCCAGGAGGGCGGCCCCGAAGATGGCCAGCATCATGATAATGTCGGGTCGCGAATGCCTCTGCATCGTCCTCGCCCGGTGGCGGCTCCCGCTCAACGCGCGCCGCGACCTGCCGGTTGCAGATGCCGTGCCAAGCGCCGCCACAGCTCCTCCGCTCCTTCTCCCGTAACTGCAGAGAAGAGGACAACCTCCTCCGGGTTTGCGATCCCCAGGGCGGCCGCGGCGCTCGCGCGACAGGAGCCCCGGGCTCCCCGCTTGACTTTGTCCACCTTCGTCACCACGACGAGCCCTGGAATCCGTGCCGCGTCAAGCCACGCCCGCATCTCGAGGTCACCACGGGTGGGAGGAAGACGGGCGTCCAGGATGACGACCACCGCCCGGAGGACCGCGCGGTCCCGGAGGTAGCCTTCGATAATCGGCGCCCAGGAGCGGCGGATCCGCTCCGGGACCTTCGCATACCCGTACCCGGGCAGGTCGACGAAGTAAAAGGCGTCGTTGATCCGGTAGAAATTGATCGTCTGCGTCCGCCCGGGGACCTTGGAGACTCGCGCGAGCCTGCGCCGGCCCAGCAGACGGTTGAGCAGCGAGGATTTCCCCACGTTCGAACGGCCGGCAAAGGCGATTTCCGGACGGCGGTCCGGCGGAAAGCCTCCGGGCCCTGTCGCGCTGCCCGCGAATTCCGCAGTGCTGATTCTCATCTCCGGGGCGCTCAGATGCTTCCAAGATACCAAATGCCACACGGCGGAGCAAGGGGGAAAGGGGTGGACCTTGACTTCCGAGAGCGCAGTGTGATAGCTGCGGAGTGCCGCGCGGCACTCGCGACTGCGCGCGGAAGGAGAGGGATGGCTTCCATCGTCGTCCTCCGGGGAGACGGCATCGGGCCCGAAGTGGTCGAGGAGGGCCTGAAGGTCCTCGCGGCGGCTGGCCGCCGGTACCGCATTGCGCTCACGATGCAGGAGGCGCTCCTCGGCGGCGCGGCCATCGACGCGACCGGCGACCCGCTGCCCCCGGAGACGCTCGAGCGTGCCGGGACGGCGGATGCCATCCTGCTGGGCGCGGTGGGCGGTCCGAAATGGGACGCGGTTCCTCGGGAACAGCGGCCCGAGCAGGGACTGCTCCGCCTCCGACAGGCCCTCGTGCTCTACGCCAACTTACGGCCGGTGCGCGTCTTGCCTCCGCTCCTTGACGTCTCCCCCCTCAAGCGCGACGTGATCGACGGAGCCGATTTCATCATCGTCCGCGAGTTGACCGGCGGCCTCTACTACGGCACCCCCCGTGGCATCGAAAAGCGAGGAGAGGAGGAGCGCGCGATTGACACCTTGAGCTACACCACCTCCGAGATCGCCCGCATCGCCCGCCTCGCCTTCCAGGCGGCGGCGGGACGCCGCCGGAAAGTCACTTCGGTCGACAAGGCGAACGTGCTGTCCAGCTCCCAGCTCTGGCGCCGGGTGGTCGCGCGCGTGGCGGAGGACTTTCCCGAGGTGAGTCTCGACCACCTGTACGTGGACAACTGCGCCATGCAGATCATCCGGAACCCGCGCCAGTTCGACGTGATCCTCACCGAGAACATGTTCGGGGACATCCTCTCGGATGAAGCCGCCGTCATTGTCGGCTCCATCGGCCTGCTCCCCTCGGCCAGTCTCGGGACCGCCGGCGGCCTGTACGAGCCGATCCACGGCAGCGCAACCGATCTCGTGGGGAGAGGGCAGGCGAACCCCATCGGCACCATCCTGTCGGTTGCCCTCCTCCTGCGCTACTCCCTCCGCCAGCACGAGGCAGCCGCCGCCGTTGAGCATGCGGTCGCGGCAGTGCTCGAGCAGGGATATCGGACCCCCGACATCGCGCAACCGGGCACAGAGGTCGTCGGGACCCAACGGATGGGTGACCTGATCGTGCGCGCCGTGGAAGGCTGAATGCGCGTCTGCGACGCTGGGGAGAAGGCGCCATGAAGACGTACCGGGAAGAGCTCTGGTTCGAGACCACATCCCGTCGTGCGTATCTCAACATCACGCCACAGGTGGCCGCCGCGGTGAAGAAGAGTGGCATCCGTGAAGGGTTCTGCCTGGTCAATGCCATGCACATCACCGCCAGCGTCTTCATCAACGACGATGAGTCGGGTCTCATCCAGGACTTCGACGATTTCCTCGAACGCCTCGCCCCGCACGAGCCGGTGGCGCAGTACCGCCATAACCGGACCGGGGAAGACAACGGGGACGCGCATCTGAAACGTCAGGTCATGGGCCGGGAGGTGGTCGTCGCAATCACCGAGGGCGCGCTGGACTTCGGTCCCTGGGAACAAGTCTTTTACGGCGAGTTCGACGGCCGGCGGCGCAAACGCGTCCTCATCAAGATCATCGGCGCGTAATCCCCCCGTTCGAGAGCATTGCCCCTTGCCGACGCACCCGCGAGGCAGTACACTGACGACCGGCACATCGAGAAACACAACATCTCAGGTCCGCTCGAGGAGGCCGAGGTGGCGGATAGGGATCCACGGAAAAAAAAGGAAGAGCCCGCCTTTCGAGTGACGGACCGGCGGCGGGTGGGCCGCGAGGACCCGCAGGAACCGCCCGGCGACCGGGAGTCGGCGTCCGCGACGTCGCCGGAACCTCCCTCCCCGGCTGGTGATCAGGCCCCGCCAACGGAACCCGGGGAGGAGCAGGGGCGGGATCCCGTCCATCTCAGCACCCCCGACCTCGTGCGGATATTTCTCGCCGAGCTCCACATGCGCGCCTTGATCCACATGGGGCTGATCCCGAACCCGGCGACCCGCCTCGTCGCCAAGGATCTCCCCCAAGCGCGATTGGCTATCGACTGCGTCGCCGCCCTGATCGACCAGGTGAGTCCCTCCGCGGAGCCGGCCGAGCATGACGATCTCCAAGAGATGCTCGCCAGCCTCCGGATGTACTTCGTCCGACAGAGCGGGGCGTGAAGGGGAACGGATGCGCGCGAGGCAGGGGCGGCCGGAGCCGGGGAAAGCGATTATCGGAGGGTGCGGCGGACGAGGGACGACGTCTCAGGGGGCGGCCGTAAAGACCACCGAGCGCCAGTACGACTCGGCCTGGGATGCGGTGTGCTGGCTGTTGATCTGGATCCGAACCCCGATGACCTTCTCCGGTTCCCGGCCGAAGAGCTTCCTGTAGTCTTCGGCGACGTTACGGGTTTCGATGATCCATCTCCCCTTTTCCCTCGCCCCCGATCGCACGACCACGGCGTGCATTGTCAAAAACGGCTGCACCGCCGGCGTGGGGGCCTTGCCCGTCATCCCCTGCGGCGCGGTGCTGTCCCAGATGTAGGTGATCGCCTCTTTTCGAAACACTCCCCAGTTGAAGACCACGAGGAGTTGGGCGGCCTGATCGTCCGTCCCCCCGTTGCGGAAATCGCCCCCCTTCGGCAGCTCGGTCACTTTCCACTGCCACACCAGGTAGGGCGTCCGTTTCAGGTCGATTGCGACGCTCTTCTGCAGGGAATAAGAGGACGAACGGCTCCTGAGGCGAAGCGCCTCTCCGTCCCCGTCGGGGACGAGGGCGAAGTCGGCCTTGCCCTTATTCTCGGAGAGCTCCCATTCACTGGGGATTTGTCCCCCGGCCTGGGCGAAGTCGGCGACGACGACGCCCTGCACCTGCACCCCGAGGGCGCTTCCCGAGAAAGCACAGACGGCCAGGACGGCCAGCCCCGCAGCGCGAACCGGGGCGCCGACACATTTCTGAAATACGCGTCTCATGATTCTCCCGGGCCCATTGCACCTTGTTAGACGCAAATGGGCCCGAATTATTGCACTGCAGTTCGGCGTACTGTATCCTTTCACGCCCAAGGGGTCAAGCAGAAGTGCGGAGCGCGGGGAAGAGCCGCGGCAGGTCGGCGATGCGCCGCCATGCCTCCCCCGCTTTTACCGGCTCGACCTGGATCTCCTCGAAGTACGTGTCGAGGACGGCGGCGCGCTCCATGGCGAGAGGCGGCGAACAGTAGTCCTCCTCCTCCCAGAGCGCATGCCCGTCTGCGCCGATCCGCGCGCCGGCGAGCCCGGCCGTGAGCGCCCGGCCGAACGGCCGCATCCCCTCGAACGCCCGCTCCGCCAGCAGCCGCCCGAGCTCCTCGAGCCGCTCCGGCTTCGGCTGCGCCCGCACCAGATAATACGCCATCGTCGCCTCCCACGTCTGTACGGGACTCTTACCTCAATTCGCCCCCCGAGGGAACAGAAAACGGGACAGAGCATCCGGGGTGGACATCGGGCGGCCACGCGAAACCCGCGGGGTGATCCCGTCGGGAGGGGCGGGAGGCTACAGGGAGCAACCGGGGGATTCGAGGACCCGCTCGAGCGGCTGTCGCCAGTCGGCGATGGAGGACGAATCCGCTTTGGCAATCAGCCGGTCGAGTTCCTCATCCCGGCCGAAGAGATTCCGGAGGCGGGCCTCGAGATCCTGAGGGATGCGTTGCGGCGGCTGCTCGCCGTGGAAGAGCCGGGTATAGGCTTCGGCCGCCACGGCCTGATCGTGTTCGCGCAGTTCGGCCCGCTTGTTGACCTCGAGCAACAGCTCCGCGATGTTCTGGATATCCTGCCAGAGCCGCAGCCCCGTGAGCGTATCCCCCTCACGATCCCCACTCAGCCACTCGTTCACCCGGCCGCGCAGGTCCTCGAGACGCATGCGGTCGGAGGCGCGGAGCTCACCGTAGACACCGCTCCCGACGAGCTGGGCGATGCCGATGGCGGCCCGACGGAGGTGGTCACGGACGTCGTCCGCCGCCGACGGACCGCCCGCCATGATGGTGTGCCGAAAGACGGCGTAGGCGCGCCGGACTTCGAGCGAGCGGCCGAGTTCCCGATGGTAGAGCGCGTGCAGGGTGCGGTGCAGGCCTTCGTACGCGCAGACGGCGTCTTCGACGGCAATGGCGGAGGTGATCAACCGCCGGCACGCGCGGCCGCAATCGACAATGACGGCCCATGCCTCCTTGTCGGGGGGGAGCTGTCCAAACCCCTCCTGTTCACGGTGGAGCTCCCACCGCGCCATGTAGGCGAGATCAACGATGCGCTGGACTCGGTCGCCGGCGTCGCCGCTCCGGGTGAGGCCGGGACCCCTGCCCGCCCCGGGATCGTCCAATCCAGCGGCGGCTGGCTCCTCGGCGGGCCGGTAGTACGCCACCACCTGGTTCAGCACCTCAATCGCCTCGCATAGGGAGTCCCTGATGGCGGGCAACAGTTCCCGCTGCACCGCGGTCTGCTCCCGCCACTCGTAGTGGCGGACGTCGATCCCCCGGGCGCGTTCTACCACCCTGATGAGGGACTGTTGGAGATCTTGCGGATTCATCGACTGGTCCCCGCGCACCGCAGCGACGCCTCGGTCCGGGTCACCCGAGGCCGGGTCCTGTGGATCAGCGCCCGTATGGGATTGCCCCGCCCACCTCCGCTCGATGGGTTCCTCCCGCGGTCGGATCGCCGCTGGGGCGAGCGTGTTGCCAGGATCACCTACCGGAACGGAAATAACTCGTCGGGCGTGATCTTGCCCACGATATTCGTCAATGCCACCGCGCCGAAATCGCGGCTGTCCTCGCGCACCCACCGGGTATCTCCCAGGACAAAATAGGTGTCCTGTGTGATGGGATACGGGCCGTAGTCGGGATAGGTCCCGCCGGCGGCGTACCACTCCTCTAACCGACGGCCGTTGATGTAGACTGCGCTCGCCCTCATCTCAATCGTCTCTCCGGGCAACCCCACCACGCGCTTGACCTGCTCGTCGGCGTCATGCGTGCCGGCCCGGAACACCACGATGTCCCCTCGCTGCGGCCGGGTGAAGTGGTAGATGTACTTGTTGACGAGGTGGTACCCCCCCTTGCCCAACGTCGGCTGCATGCTGGCATCGGTGACGATCACCAGGCTCACAACGTAGGCGCTGAACACGAAATACATCAGGATCGACCAGAAGAGGATGAAGGCGAGCCGGTTGGCCCTTCGGTTCTCGGCCCACACGAACCGCGAGCCGAGAAAGGTGCGTCGATGCTCCTCATGGGTTGCCGCCATCGCTCACCTCACGCCGATGCCCGGAGCGGGTCTCACCCGCCCTTTGTCCCGTCCCGCCCTCGTCGCCGAACGAGTCCACCGCGTCCCGCAGCCGTCACGCCGGGCGGCAGGAGGGCCTGTGGGGGGCGCGCTGCGGGGTGATGGTCAGGGATATCGCAAGCGCCTACCGCAGGGGGAAGAGTTCACCCGGCTTGATCTTCCCCCGGACACTCTCCAAAGGAACGGGGCCGAAATCGCGGCTGTCCTCGCTCAGTTGGCGATTATCGCCGAGGACGAAGTAGGCACCCTTCCCGATGAGACGGGGGCCGAAGTCCGGATACGTCGAACCCATGGCATACGACTCGTCCAATCGCCGCCCGTCGATGTACACCCGACCATGCCGGATGGTCACCGTCTCGCCCGGCAGACCGACGACGCGCTTGACGTACTCCGCGGAGCCGTCGGCACTGCGCCGGAACACCACGATGTCCTCCCGCTCCGGAGGGACGAAGTGGTAAATGTACTTGTTGACGAGGTAGGTCCCGCCTTCGGCGAGCGTCGGTTGCATGCTGATGTCGGTGACGATCCCGACGCTCACGATGTACGCTGTTGAGAAGAAGTACATCAAGATGGACCAGAAGAGGACGAAGGCGAGCCGGTTGGACCTCCGCCTCTCGGTCCAGATCGGGTGCGGGTCCAGAAACGTCCGACGCATGCCTGAGCTTTCCATTCCAGCCGCCTGCGGGCGGCCCCTGCCGCCCGTATCCGCGTCCGACGCGACGGCCCCTGGTGGTCCGCCACCCCGAGCCGCCACCTCACCGGATCCGCAGTGTGCAAGGAGGGGGCCAGGCCGTCAAGGCGACGGCGCCCCGGGGGCGGATTCCCCTCAGGTGTCGCGATGTTGTCCCCGTCCCCACGGGGTGGTCGGGTCCTCTGCACCCCGGGGCTGGGGCCGGGGAGAAGAGCGTTCAATTTTCGGAGAAGTATGGTCGAGAATCCGACACCGGCGACCGAGAGTCAGACGTCAGCCGGGCCGACGGAGGCCGACGAGTTCGGGGTCTCCCAGAGCGTCACCTCTGCGAGACGCAGGCCGTCAGGCAGGGCCTTGGCGATCTCGAGAAAGGCCGTCCTGGCCATGACCTCCGCGGTGGGGTTCTCGGGGAGAGTGATGACACGCTCAGGGGAGTTCGACTGGGCCTGGCGGATCGCGAGGACGAGAGGATCATCATACCGGAAGAGGGCGGCATGGTCCCACCGCCGCAGCAGCCGCTCTTCCACGATCCGCTTGAGTGCGCCGAAGTCGATCAGCATTCCGAGGGTGTCGAGCCCGGCGGCCTCCACCACGACCTGCAAGCGATACCGATGCCCGTGCAGAGACGCGCACCGGCCCGGGTGGCCAAGTACGCGGTGGGCCGCGTCAAATTCGAAGCTCCTCGATACCTTCATCACAGGCATCCCGCCCGGTTCGTCCAGGGCATGGTAGGAACCCCCTCGGGCCGGTGTCAAGGGAATTTCATCGCCCCCGGGACGGCAAGGCGATCACCGTCCGAGGGAGACCTTCAGAAAAGCGTCGAGGCCCTCGACATACGTCGGCCGGCTCACGAGAAACCCGTCGTTGTGGCCCCCCCGAATTTCCAGCAACCGCCTCGGCTCACGGGCCGCCGCAAACAACCGCTGGGCATGCGCGAAGGGGATGATCTCGTCATCCCGACTGTGCACGATGAGGACGGGGCACGAGACGGATCGTAGATCCGCCGCCGTCGGATAGCGAAACCGCGCCAACCATCGTGCCGGGAGGAAGGGATAGAGTTCCGCCGCCAGATCGGGGACCGACGTGAACGCGGACTCGAGGATCAGGGCCCCGGGTGCATGCCGGGTCGCCAGATGCGCCGCGACAGCCGCCCCGAGGGATCGCCCGAACAGCGCGATGTCCCGGGCGGGAATCTGCCGCTCACCCGTGAGATACCTCCAGGCGGCTTCGGCGTCCCGATAGGTCCCCTCCTCCGACGGCTCTCCCGTGCTGCGCCCGTATCCCCGGTAGTCGATGATCAGCGTGGCGAGCCCCAGGTCGTGGAAGATCTTCAGTGAGTCGAGGCGATGCGAGATGTTACCGGCGTTCCCGTGAAAGAAGAGCAGGGTCCCCCGCCGCGCGGGCGCCTGGACGAACCAGCCGTCAAGGGCGACGCCGTCCTCCGTCGTGATGGTCACGCGCTCGTACGCCAGCCCGACCTCCTCCGGCGTGGCGAGGATGGCCCGCGACGGGATGTGGGGCAGATAGAGCAGGCGGGACTGGAAGAGGAACAGGACCAGGACGAGCGCCGCGTAGGCCCCCGCGATGAGGAGGAGGACGGTCCAGATGCTGTGCAGCGGCATTCCGGCGCGCACGGCGAGGCCCGGTCCATCGGAAACCATCGCATCCCGTGTGGGTGGGCTCGCGGACCCTCCCGGGATGCCGGCGACGGACGCCTCGAGGAAGGATGCCCGCCGTACTCCCGTCGCTTTGCGGGCCACTCCGAGTCCGCGAGCCCCGGACACCGCCGGCCCTCACCTAGCCTTGAGGCGATGGGCCAGCGCCTCGTGCTCTTCGCGGATGCCCGCGGGGAGCCGGTCCCCGAATTTCGCGAAGAACTCCGCCTGGTTGCGCAGTGTCGTCCTCCACCCCTCGCGGTCCACGGCGAGCAGTTCCGCGAGCGCTCCCTTCGCGACGGCGAGGCCTTTGGACCCGAGGGCGGACGGTGTGGGGAGATATCCGATGGGCGACTCCTCCGCCTCCCCGTCGTCCCGGCACCGCTCGACCACCCATTTGAGGACCCGGAGATTCTCGCCGTATCCCGGCCAGAGAAATCTGCCCTTCTCGTCCCGGCGGAACCAGTTGACCCGGAAGACCTTCGGCAGCCGGGACACCCGCTTTTCCATCGCCAGCCAGTGGCTCCAGTAGTCGGCCATGTTGTAGCCGCAGAACGGGAGCATCGCCATCGGGTCCCGGCGCACCACCCCCACGGCGCCGGTCGTCGCCGCCGTCGTCTCGGAGGCGAGCGTCGCTCCCAGGAAGGTGCCGTGCTGCCAGCTGAACGCCTGGACGACGAGCGGGATCAGCTTCTGCCGCCGGACGCCGAAGAGGATGGCGCTGATAGGCACACCGGTCGGATTCTCCCACTGGGGCGAGATCGACGGACACTGGCTCGCGGGCGACGTGAATCGACTGTTCGGATGGGCCGCCGGCTCGCCGCTCGCCGGGGTCCACGCCCGCCCCCGCCAGTCGAGGGCGGTTTTGGGCGGTGGATCGTCGTGCCCCTCCCACCAGACGGTGCCGTCGGGCCGCAGGGCAACGTTCGTATAGATGGTATTCTTCCGGATCGTCGCCATGGCGTTCGCGTTCGACTTTGAATTCGTGCCGGGGACCACCCCGAAGAAGCCGGCCTCGGGGTTGACCGCCCACAGCCGGCCATCGGGACCGACCCGCAGCCAGGCGATGTCGTCCCCCAGCGTCCACACGCGCCAGCCTTTCATGGAGGCGGGCGGCACCAGCATGGCGAGGTTCGTCTTGCCGCAGGCGCTCGGGAACGCACCGCAGACATAGGTGACCTCGCCGTCCGGGCTCTCGACCCCGATGATCAGCATGTGCTCGGCGAGCCATCCCTCGTGATGGGCTATGGTGCTCGCGATCCGTAACGACATGCACTTCTTTGAGAGGAGGGCGTTGCCGCCGTACCCGGACCCCACGCTCCAGATGGTGTTCTCCTCGGGGAAGTGGCAGATGAAGCGGCGGTCGGGACTCAGGTCGCCGATGGAGTGGAGACCGCGCGTGAAGTCGTCCGAGGTCCCGAGGTGGTCGAGGGCCCTCCTGCCCATCCGGGTCATCATCCGCATGTTCAGGGCGACGTAGCGACTGTCGGTGACCTGGATTCCGACTTTGCCGAAGGGGGAGCCGGGCGGCCCCATGAGGAAGGGGACGACGTACATCGTCCGGCCCTTCATGGCACCGGCGAACAGCGTGGAGAGGCGGTCGTACGCCTCCGCCGGCGTCATCCAGTTGTTGGTCGGGCCGGCGTCATCCTTGTCCCGCGTGCAGATAAAGGTGAGATGCTCGGTCCGCGCGACGTCGTTGGGATCGCTGCGATGGAGATAGCAGCCGGGCAGCTTCTGCTGGTTCAACGGGATGAGGTCCCCGGCACGGACGGCCGCCTCCACCAGCCGTTCGCGCTCGGCCTCGGAGCCGTCACACCAGACGACGTCCTCCGGGCGGCACTTCGCGGCGACATCATCGACCCAGCGCCGGGCGGATGGATTCACAGCCATTGCCCCTCCGCGGACAGCATGCATGCGCTCCCTATCCGTGCGCCCAGCGAAGCATGCCACGAGCGGGCCGGCGATGCAAGGGCTTTGTCGCCGTCGCGGGCACAAACGTGCCCCCGCCGCTCGCTATAATTAATTAAGGTACGCCACATTCTGTACTTATTCTACTATGGGTGCGGCAATCAGGAAGGACAGGCGCACCTGCTCACCCTGCGCGAGCGCCGTGCGCAGGGCCGCCTCGTCGGCGAACGCCGTCCGGGGCGTGGTCCGCGCCGCCGCCGACAGTGCGAGGGGGCTTGTCCTGAACGGATACGGATCGAGAACCCATCTGTCCGCCCGTTGCCGCACGGCCACCCGGTGCCTCCCACCCCGGTAGTCGCACGGGACCTCGAGATCCTCGAGCCAGGCGACGCCGTGGCAGAGGAAGAGGGAGAGGGCATCCCACGCGAAGACGAGATCGCGGTTCGCCGCGACCGCCTCCTCCTCACAATGGAGGCGAAGGGAGGAAACGGCGCGCACCGTCGCCAGCAGCCGCTCCTGCACGGCGCGCTGCTCCGCCAGGAACTCATCGGCGCCCGGCTGGCCCGCCCGGAAGCGGGCGTAGAGCAGCGACCCGTGCAGGCTCACCAGGAGCCCGGCGTACGGGTCGTGGGCGATGGCCCGGCCGATGCCCCGCCGGTAGATCTCCTGGTGCTCTGCGATCGGGATGTCGGTATAGGTGTAGGGCCGCCGGGTCTCCGGGTTGAGCTGAGGCCTCTCTTCCCACTCCGCCCAGCCATTGTCGTGCTCGGCGGCGGCCCAGGCGACCCGCTCGAGCGGCCGGACGGCCTCGAACCGTGCGTTGCCCCACGCGCGGGCCATCTCCCCGCAGAGCCGCGCGTGCTCCGTCTGGCGGATGAGCGTGAGCCCGCCTGCATCGGCGCGGATGATCATCGTTGGCGACTCCCGCTCTCTGCCCCGGCCCCGGCCTCTCCCGTCGATCAATCCCACTCTCCGGGTGATGATAGCAGACCCCCCGGCTCGCCGGCACAAAACTAGGGTGGATGCTACCCTGTCGCTTTTCCGACAGGCCGCCCGCCGGCACTATGGGCTGGCACCTGGCGAACACTAGGAAAATCAATAACTTATCCTCGCGTGCTTCATGGCACAGCCGTTGCACATATAATATGATGAGGGAACCGGGTGGGAAAAAGCGCGGTCCAGATACCAGGGGTACGGCGTCCTGGCATCCGTGGCCCGATGTGCGAGCCACACAAGAGCACCCCCGCCGACCCGCACCGGAAAACCTCTCCCGCGCCACCTCGCACGTCCCCGCCCGGCTTCTCGACCAGGAGGAGCCGCCGTGCGCAGGCACTTGATCCGGGTCAGCCGGAACGCATCCGAAGAAATCTTTGTCTCCCTTCAGGAGGTCGGCGGAGAACTGTTTCTCGAGCTGCGGATCTACCGGCGCGCCGATCACGGCGGGGCCTTCGTCCCAGAGCCGGAGGCCATCCTCGTCCCCGTCCGCGTCCTCCCGGATCTCTGCAGCGCCCTCGACCAGACCCGGGACCGTCTCATGAAAGAGGGACTGCTCCGGGTGCAAAGCCCCGCCACTGTGTGTCCCACGCAGGCCGGCGAATCCGCCACGCTGTGCCTCGGCGACCCTGAGGCCGACCCTGTCAACACCCGGCCCGAGCCGCGGCGGCAGGTCGGGGTGCCCGTGCAATGTCATCTCTTGCGTGCGGCGGACACCTGGCCCTCGAAACCGCTCCCGGAGCAGGTGACCGGAGAAATCCGGGATGTCAGCGGCGGCGGCGCGCAGGCGTGGCTTTCGGAACAGTTTCCCATCTCGACCCATCTCGCGGTCTTCACCCGGATCGGCGGGATGACGTTTCGCGCGCAGGCGGAAGTGGCGGAGGTCGCGCCGCACCCGGAAGAAGGAAAGTACCGGCATACCCTCCAGTGGCTCTCCCTCACCGAGAACGCCCAGGAGGTCCTGGCGAAGCTGACCGGGACTCGCCTGTAATCTCTCCCTTACGGCCTGACCGGTCGCTGCCCAGTCGAAATTCGAGCTCGGAGCACCCGTCCCGCCGAACCGGACGGCACCCGCCCGGGATCAGCGCCTGAAGACCGGGGATGCAGCCTTGGCACAGCCGTTGCACTATGCCAGCCCTGCCGCCACGATGCGGCAGGTGGGGGATGAGCACCTGTGAAGAAGGATCAGGATATCGGCCGCGTTCGCCGCAGCGAGTCCGAGGAGGTCCGCGTCTCGTTTCAGGAGATGGACGGCGCGCCCGCGATCGAGCTCAGGGTGTACAGCCGCTCTCCGGACCACGGCGGGGCGTACCTCCCGGAACCGGGAGCCATCTGCGTCCCTGCCGACGCCCTCTCGGACCTCTGCCAGCTTCTCGAGCGTGCCCACGACCAGCTCCTCAAGCAGGGGCTGGTGGCCATCCCACGCCTGGGCAGCCTCTTCACCGCGGAGTCGGGGGAGCCGGCCGCATTCCAGCCCGCAGAGACACCGAGCCCCGCGCCCGAGCCGGCCCGCACGCGGACCGTGCCCGTCAAGCTCCCCTTCGAGTGCCTGGTCTTGAGCAGCCCGGACAGCTCCTCCGGCGGAACGGGGACGGAGCGGGTGGCGGGCGAAATCCGGATCCTGGGCAGGGACGGCGCGCACGTGTGGCTCCCCGAGCAGCTGCCCGTTCGGAGCCGCCTCGCCGTCTTCCTGCGGATCGGCGAGATGACGTTCCGCGCGCAGGCGGAAGTGGCGGAGGTCGCGCCGCACCCCAAGGATGGGCATTTCCGCCACGCCCTCGACTGGCTCTCCCTCGCTCCCCAGGCCCAGGCGGCGTTGGCGGAGATCATGAGGGCCGCGAAGTAGCCCTGTGCGGACCCCCGACCGCCGCGCTCATTTGGCCTGCCCCCACAGCTCGCGCAGCCGCTGATCCCGCCCGCAGCCCCACCGGTAGAACTTGTACCGAACAGAATTCTTCCGGTAATAGTCCTGGTGATACTCCTCGGCGGGGTAGAACGGCGAGGCGGGGGCAATCTCGGTGACGATGGGCCGGGAGAATCGCCTGGAGTCCTCGAGGGTCTTCTTGGACTGCTCGGCCAGGCGCCGCTGCTCGTCGTCGTGGGTGAAAATCGCCGAGCGGTACTGCCTCCCCTTGTCGCAGAACTGTCCGGCCTGATCCAGGGGATCGATATTCTGCCAGAAGACCTCGAGCAGTTTCGCGTAGGTCACCTTCTTCGGATCGAAGACGACCTGCACGGCCTCGGCGTGTCCGGTGGCCCCCGCCGAGACCTCCTCGTAGGTCGGATCATTTGTGTGGCCGCCGGTGTAGCCCGAGGTCGTCGAGATCACCCCCTCCAGCGCGTCAAACGGCGGCTCCATACACCAGAAGCAGCCGCCCGCCAACGTCGCGACCGCGCGCTCCCCGCCCCCCACCGCCTGGGCCGCCGCGCCGACGCCCGGGGCGCTCAGCACGAACAGGCCCCCGGCCAGGAGCAGTCCGAGCAACGTGTCCGCCTTCATCTCCATCATCCCTCCCGAAACCCCCCCAGGATACCCCCGGACGCATGTGTTGGGCGAGCCCCCCTGCGCTTCTTTAGACGGGGGTGGAGCGGGGAGGGATGCAGGGGCCCGGCATTCTGCCGAGGGACGACGGGGGGACGCGGGGTTGGCATGGCCGTTGCACGCGAAAGGACCGCGACGGGCACGGGCCTCTTGCGGAAACCGAGGGAGATTGCCATGGCGCATCCCGTTCCTCTCCGGCGTCGACGGTTTAACGTGCACCCGATCCAGCAGAAGTATTTCTTCCTCTCGCTGGCCCCCCTCTTTTTCTTTTTCGTCACGCTGGTCCTGCTGGTCCTATTTCCGCCGAACATCGCCTTCATGGGACTCGACCCGGAACTCGAGAGGCCGCCCACCCTGGGGGAGGTCTTCACCGTGATGGACGTCCGCGTCTGGCTGGCCCTATTGATCAGCATGCTCTTCTCGTGCCTGCTGAGCTATCTCGTCACGAACAAGTTCGCCGGCCACCTCTACCGGATCGAGCAGGTCCTGGAGCGCAGCAAGGAGGGGGGACTGCCGCCCACGCTCCAGGTGCGGCGGGGCGACGACCTCCGCGAGTTCGTGGAGCTGCTCGACGGCAGCTTCAAGACGATCGCCGCGGCCCTGGCCGGAATCAACGCGCAGCAGGGGCTCGCCGCCCAGAAGCTGACGGAACTGCGAGGCAGGATCAGGGGCGACGCGAACGGCGAGATGCGCGAGGCCGTCGAAGAGATCTGCCGGCACCTGCAAGAGCTGGAGAAGATCCTGGCGAGCTTCAAGCTCCCCGCGGCCGTCGCCCCATCCCCTCATAAGGAATAGCCCCCGTCCCGAGTCCGCTCACCGTCCCATCAGGCACCACACACCATCAGTGTGCGCGCCGGGGGCCAGACAGCAGCCCCGGGGGGCCTTCGTGCGGGACGTGTCAGGGGGTGAGCGAGGGCGCGGTGGCCCGGACAGGCGTGCGTCAGGAGGAGGGCATGATCCTGGCCTGGTGTTCCTGGGCGGGCGGGACCGGCGGAATGATGATCCATCCCACGAGGTACGCGATGACCACCGGCAGGATCGCCGTCACCAGCGCGACAAACACCACGCTCAACCGGATGAGCGTCGGATCGACGGACAACATCCCGCCGAGGCCGCCGCAGATGCCGGCGATCTTCCTGTCGGTCTGAGACCGGTACAGCCGCTTCATCCGCGGCGCCTCGTGGCCTTCGTGGGCGGCGGCCACCGGGACGATGATCCAGCCGACCACGTACGCGACGAGCATCGGCAGGATCCCCACCACGGATCGGTAGATCAGGACGAGGACTGCGGCGCCGAATACGAGGGTCAGGCGGATCGGCCCGGCGTCAACCCCGAACATCTCGCCGAGGCCGCCGCAGATGCCGGCGATCTTCCTGTCGGTCTGGGACCGGTACAGCCGCTTCATCCGCGTCCCCCCCCGCCCCTGGCAGGAGAGGTCAAGGGGCGCGATCAGAACCTCTCGCGCCGGCCGCCGCCGCGGCCGAAACCGCCCCGGGGTGGCCCGCCCCCGCCGCCGCGCCGGGGCTCTCGCTCCCGAGCCATGCTGACCGTGAGGGTTCGCCCCCCCATGTCCCGTCCGTTGAGGGCCGTGATGACCGCCTGGGCCCCTTCCTGGGTGGCCATGTCCACGAAGGCAAAGCCCCGCGGCCGGCCGGTATCGCGATCGGTGACGATCTTGACGTCCAGCACCTCGTTACCCCCTTCTTCAAACAGGGTGCGCAGTTGGTCCGCATCCACGGTGAAGGGGAGATTCCCGACGTACACTTTCGCTCCCATGGCTCCGTCTCCTTTGTCGAGGCCGCTGCCCCGGGCTGCCCGGCCGCAGCGCGCGCGGTTACCCGCGTTCGGTCATTCGCCGGAGGGCGCGGGACAGCTGGCGGCGGCGCCGGCGCGCCGCCTCGCGGACCTTCCGCCGCTTCCGTTCCCCTGGTTTCTCGTAGCTCTGCCTCCGCCTCAGTTCCCGGAGCAGCCCATCCCGCTGCACCAGGCGTTTGAAGGCGCGGAGTGCCGATTCGACCCCCCGGTCGTCCACGGTAACCTCGAGGGAACGGCGGGAAGCGGGGGTCGCCAGGGGCTCCCGCCCTGGATCATCGGACCGCGTGTAACCTGCCATCTTCCCTCCGGTGGCCTCTCGCCTCCGTGTCGCGCGAGGGCCCAGGCTTCAACACAAAAGCCGCGGGACTTCAGTCCTCGCGGCCTCGTCAACGTCGAAAAGCAGAACCGTGAGAAGCTCCAGTCGAAGAAACGATACGGCTTTCCTGGCGTGCTGTCAATTTTTTTTTGCGCTGGGGCGGGGGCGCCAGGATCACGCGGCTGACCCTCGGCCGCCAAGGGCTTGAGGGGAGGCCGGGGTGCCTACTTCTTCTCAACGATGACACGGCCTTTCTCGTTGACGTACACCCGATACGTGTCGCCGGAGGAGCAGCGGGCGAGGTAGTCGTTGTCGCCGAGCTTTGTGACATTGACGACCTGCCCGCAGGGCTTCCCCTGCAGGGTGATCACCGCGGTCAGATCCTTCGCGGTGTCGATCGGTTTGGCCTGTGCCATCAGGACCGTGGTCACAAGCACGGCGCCGAGCCAGCACCCTGCGTCCTTTCTGGGACCCATGGATCTCTCCTTTGCGTTGCCCGGCTAGAGCCGGGCGAATTCCCCGGGATCGGCGAGCTTCCCCCAGAGGATCTCCCGGCCTTTGGCGATTTCCTGACCCAGCGCGGGGTCGCCATCCTGCAACAACGTGATGACCTTCATAAAGAGGAGATTGAAGTGGTCGCGCAACTGTTCTAACGGCGTCACCTCTTCGCGCGCATGAAAACGGCGGAACCTGTCCTTCAGGTCGTCAATCTGATTCTTGAGCGCCAGCTTCGTGAAAAACCCGATCGCCTTGGTCTTCCGAAGGCGCCCCTCGAGCGCCTGGATGTCGTATCGCTCCGTGACCGCGTCGGCGGGCGCCCGGGTCTGTGCCGGCGTCTTTCCGGTGGTCTCGGCAGGCGGAACCACGCCATTCCCTGCGGCGACATTCGTGGCCGCCGTCAGGGTCATCACGAGGGTGGCAAGCGCCAGCATGGTCAGATGGCGGTTTCCCATGGCGTTTCCGTCTCATATCCGGACGACGGCTGATGGGGAAAAATTCTCCGCGGATGAGCTTCAATATGCCCCGGGGATCAGGGCATGTCAAGAAGTCTGGGGAAGGCGGGGCGGCATGCCGGCGGCATCGAAGCGGGGGACGTGCGGTTTCACGCCGCGGTCCGAGTCATGGCACGAATATTGCGACTCCCTGGGGTCGTACCCGCGACCTCACCGCGGGCACTCGTCACGATCGAAATATACCGGGCTCAGACGTGGAGACCGTCGGCGGTGTCGTCACCGTCGAAGAAGTCCGTTTTTCTACAGCGGGGGAACGTGCATCCAAGGAGGAGCGCGAGATGAGGAGCGAGACATCGAACCGTCGCATCGCCGGGCTGGTGGTGTTGTCGTACGTCCTGGCCGCCTGCACGACGAATCCGTTCACCGGTGAACAGCAGGTCAGCAAGACGGCAACGGGGGCCGTGATCGGCGCGGCTGGGGGAGCGGCGATCGGTGCCCTGGCCGGTCGTGGCCGCGCCAAGGCCGTGTTGATCGGCGCCGGGGTCGGCGCCCTGGCCGGCGCCGCGGTCGGGGCGTACATGGACGCCCAGGAGGCCAAGCTCCGCGAGCGCCTGCGCGGGACCGGCGTCAGCGTGACGCGCGCGGGGGACACCCTGATCCTCAACATGCCCGGGAACGTCACCTTCGGAACTGACCGCGCGGAGATCCGCCCTGGGTTCTACGAGATCCTCAACTCGGTCGCCCTCGTGCTGAAGGAGTACGACAAGACCATCATCGAGGTCATGGGGCACACGGACAGCACGGGGTCGGCGGCGTATAACCAGAGCCTCTCGGAGCGGCGCGCCGCCAGCGTCGGCAGCTACCTGGTCGCGCAGCGGATCGATACCCGGCGGGTGCTGTCGGAGGGCTTTGGGGAGAGCCATCCGATCACGAGCAACGACACCGCGGACGGACGGCAGCAGAACCGTCGCGTCGAGCTCCGCCTCATCCCGCTCACAGCATCCTAGGCGTCATGGGAGGGGCTGATTGGAAAATTTCCCTTGACAGGAAAAGAGGCGGGGGGTACGTTCACTCGAGCTTTCGTGAATGGCTTGCAGTGGACGCAGTGGACACGGAAACCGCAAGGGCTTCATGAAACGCCCTTGCGGTTTTTTTTGTGCCGTCGGGTCCCGTCGAGACGGGA
>Ga0209341_10000651_pt1 | contig 35758 bp, 41 predicted proteins | sample RifCSP13_2_FD_184020 | JGI IMG/M metagenome (GOLD analysis project Ga0209341, IMG submission 184020) | Soil microbial communities from Rifle, Colorado - Rifle CSP2_sed 13_2 (SPAdes) (version 2) | ecosystem: Environmental > Terrestrial > Deep subsurface > Rock core/Sediment | place: Rifle...
AATGGTGCGTGAGTTCTCCGAGGACGGACGGGCACGCCGCCGACAGGACCCGTTTGCCGGCCTTCGGACCATAACGAGTGAACGCTGAACCATGAACGATGAACGATCTCGGCTGGTGGAGCGGCTGCAGGCGCAGGCAGAGGACCTGCTTCGCGAGACGCCGACCCTGTTTGCGTACGGCATTACGGATCCCGAGGGCTTTCCCGGATTGCACGATGTGCAGCTGGCCGTCTATATGGATCCGGCCCTGCCTTCGGACAGCTACTTCCACGTGGAGATCCGGCTGGAGGCATTGCTCGAGGAGGCGCTGGGACTCGCCGTCGCGGGCGCGCGCATCCTGAACGGCGCGCCGGTAAACTGGCAAGGCGCGGTCCTCGAGGCCGGCCGGGTCGTGTACAGCCGGGATGAGAACGCCCGGGTCTCCTTCGAAGAGAAGGTCCGGCGGGAGTATTTCGACCTGGAGGGCCTACTGGCAGCTCACGCCCGGCCAGCGAGGGAAGAAGCGGTGGCGATCCGTTCAGAAGAGGTGGCATCGAGGCTGCAGGCCCTGGACGCGCATATCGCCCGGCTCCGGGAGCTCGGAGATCTATCGTCGGACGATCCGACCGCAGATGCGGCGACCCGCTACTATTTGCAATCGGCCGTCACGTCGTGTCTCTCCGTCTGTCTGCATCTCGCCGCCGCCTTGAAGCTCCGCCCTCCTCGTGACCTGACGGACATTCCCGAAGTGCTGGCGGAGGTGGGCGTCCTGACAAAGGAGCTCAGCGGTGAACTGGTCCGACTGATCGCAATCCGCGACCACCTCGTCCACGATCCCGTCGAGGAAGACCCTGAGCTTGTGGAAGGGCTGCCCGGTCACCTGGCGGGTCTGGATCGCTTTGTCCACGCCGTCCGGGACCGGTTCGAACTATGAGCGGGGGTCGTGAGCGACTTATCCTGGAAAGAGGAGTATACCGGCGATGCCGGCGGCGGCGATGATGAGCGGCTCGGGGATTCTGAATCGCCAGACGACGGCGAGAGCGGCAAGGGCGATGAGGAGCGTTGGGATGTCAAATATGGCCCGACGTCCAAGGACGACGCAGGCGCCGGCAATGGCGCCCGTTGCGGCCGCCGTCACGCCATCCACGAACGCCTTCACCTGCGGGTTGGCGCCGTGGCGCTTGAACCAGGGGGAGGGGATAATCACGAAAAGATAGACCGGCATGAAGACGCCGATGGCGGCGAGCGTCGCCCCAGTGAGGCCCCCCACGAGATAGCCGATGAACCCGACAGTGATCACCACTGGGCCGGGAGTGATCATGGCGACGGCCACGGCATCCAGGAATTGGCGATCGTCGAGCCAGCCGTAGTGCTGCACCACTCCGCCGTAGAGGAAGGGGACGATGGCCAGGCCGCTGCCGAAGACGAAGGCCCCCGCTTTGGTGAAGAACCAGAGGATCTGCCACAGTGTGTCCAGGGCGGCCGGTCCCTGAAGCCCCTCGGTGAGGGAGAGCCAGGGGGCGATGGCGAGATGAGTTTCCACACGACGGATGAGCTTGAGAAGACCTTCCGGTGGCGCCTTGACGGCGAGAGCCACAACCCCGCCGAGGAGAAAGAGCCAGGCGATCTCTTCTTCGGCCCACGCCGTGGTGAGCGCCAGGACACCGAAGATGATCCACAGTAAGATGTCTCCCTTTATCGTGATGCGGGTCAGCTTGTAGGCGGCGCGGACGATGATCCCGATGACCGCGGCGCCAATGCCGTAGAAGAGGGCGCGCATCCACCAGAGCCCGCCGTACTGGAGATAGAGAATACCCAGGGCGACCACCATGAGGAAGGACGGCAGAATGAAGGCGACGCCGACGAGGGTCCCGCCGAGGATGCCGCCCCGCACGTACCCAAGGTAGATCGCCAGTTGGGCAGCCAGGGGACCGGGGGCGAGCTGGGCTAAGGCGAGGCCGACCTGATAGTCCTCTTCGCTCGTCCATCTGCGCCGCTCCACGAGATCGCGCTGCATGTACCCGGCGAGGGCGATGGGTCCCCCGAAGCCAAGCGCCCCGAGGTACAGGAAGTACAGGAGGAACCGCCAGAAGGGCACCGCGATGATCGCCGGAGCATCGCCTGCTGATTGAGGCTTTGGCTCCATTCTATTTCCCTCGTCCCGTTGCATGGCGGCACCAGGCGTACAGCGCATCGTACACGGGGAACTCGAGCCGGAGCTTCTCGTGGTCATCGGAACACGACAGGAAGAAGCCCTCGGCGATCGCGAAGAGGCCCGGGGCTTCCGGGACGATATTCCGGTCCGGCGCGATGTCGGCGCCGTGGACGATCCTGGCGAGGGCGAGGAGCGCCGGGTCTGTCAGTCCGAACTCCTCGATGAGGACCTCGAAGCTGCATTTATTGTCCCGGTGGGTGTAGTCGGCCCCCGGGGCGTCGAAGGATCTCGCCCCCTCCCGCCGGGCGACGTCCAAGACCTGGTCCTTGGTGACGAAAAGGAACTCGGCATGCGGATCGATGAATTTCTTGATGAGCCAGGGGCATGCGACCCGATCGGTCTTCGCCCCTTGTCGCGTCACCCACTTCACTGCGTGAGCTCCTCCGGCTCCCGGGCTGTCGTTCCATTCCGAATGAGGGGTTCCCCTCCCGTGGGTCTTCCCGGGGATCTCGGATCATGAGACCCCGGTTGTTGCCTGGTGTCAAGCCCTTGCTCCGGTATCGTAAATGCGGCTATGCCCGATTCCGCCCAGGAATTCCCTTGGCACCTTGCGGCATTTTTGTTAGTTTTCTGACTCTGCCCAGTAGACGGTATGTCCTGCCGGCGATGGTATGAGGGTGGGCGGGGCGCGAATCCCGATGGGGGATCGGCGCGTCAAACCGTAGGGGAGCAAGGGCTGTGACGCCGCAGCAGAGGGAATCGAAGGTCACCATCGACCTCCACTCGGGGGAGAATGGCCCCTTTCCCCGCCTTGCCGAGGATGTCCGGAAAGGCCTGACCAAGACGCCCAAGGAGCTGCCCCCGAAGTACTTCTACGACGCCCGAGGCGCGGAGCTATTCGAGCAGATCTGTGATCTTCCCGAGTACTACCTGACCCGGACCGAAGGCGTGCTGCTGGAGCAGATCGCCGATGAGCTCGTCGAATCGTGCCGGCCGACGACGCTGGTCGAATTCGGCTCGGGCAGTGCCCGCAAGACCCGGATCCTCCTGGACGCGATGGCGCGCCGCGGGCTCCTGAACCTCTACGTGCCGATCGACGTGAACGAAGATCTCCTTCGGCAAGCCGCCCGAGCCCTCTGCGAGGATTACCCGGGCTTGCGCGTGCATGGCGTCGTAGGGGACTTCGAGCGGCCGGTGGAGATCATCCCGGACGGCGGACCTCGTCTGGTCGCCTTCCTGGGCAGCACCATCGGGAACCTCACCCCGGATGAGGCGATCGGGTTTCTGCGGAATGTGGCGCCTCTCCTCGGGCCGGAAGATCGATTTCTCCTCGGCACGGATCTCGTGAAGGACATCGCAGTCGTGGAGCGAGCGTACAACGACGCCGCGGGGGTGACCGCCGCCTTCAATCGGAATATCCTCGCCGTCGTCAATCGACATCTCGGGGCCGATTTTGACCCGGAGCGGTTTGAGCATCTCGCCTTTTACAATCGCGACGCGTCCCGGATCGAAATGCACCTGGTGGCCCGCGAGGCGCATCGGGTCTTTATCGAGGGCATCGACCTCACCGTGACCCTCGCGCGGGGCGAGTCGATCCGCACCGAGATCAGCTGCAAGTATACCCGGCCCATGGTGGAATCGATGCTGGCTGCGGGCGGCCTTCGCCTGCTCCGGTGGGATATGGATCGGGACAAGCTTTTTGGCCTTTCGCTCTCCCGCGTCGTACAATAGAGTCACCCCCGTGCCGTGGATTCACAGGTTTCGTTCGACGTCTGGAGAGGCCGCCCGACAAAAGGGTTGACGGAGGGGGCCCGCGCTGATGTCGTGGGGCGCCTCCTGTGGTTCCTTTTCGAGAGGTGACGAGCATGATACCGGAACACGCGAAGGTGTCCGCCGCCGACGTCGCCCACATGCTGATGGATGCCCGTGCGCGGACGCTGACGCTGATTGCCAACCTGACCGACGAGCAGTTGATGGGCCCGCGGCTGAAGATTGTGAATCCGCTGCTGTGGGAGATCGGTCACGTGGCGTGGTTTCAGGAGAAGTGGGTCCTGCGCCACCGCGGGAAGGAGAAGCCGATCCGCGCCGACGGCGATGCCCTCTACGATTCCGGGCAGGTCCCCCACGACACCCGATGGAACCTTCCCTTTCCATCGCGGGAAGAGACCCTGGCCTATATGCAGCGGGTGATGAACCGGATCATCGAGCGCCTGGGCGCCATCGAGCTCGACCGCGAGGAGCTCTACTTCCATCTGCTGGCGCTCTTCCACGAGGACATGCACGATGAGGCATTCACCTACACGCGACAGACTCTGGGGTACCCGCCCCCCAGCCTCCCCGGAATCCTCGAGGGGTCGCAGGCCGGCCCCACCGGCGGCGGACCGCTGGCGGGCGACGTGGAGATTCCCGGCGGGACCTGTGTGCTCGGGGCGACGCCGGATCTGCCGTTCGTCTTCGACAACGAGAAGTGGGCCCATCCGATCACGCTCCGGCCCTTTCTCATCGCACGCGCGCCTGTGACCAACGGCGAGTTCGTCGCCTTCGTGGCGGACAAGGGGTACCTCAGGCGGGAGTTCTGGAGTGAGGAGGGATGGCGGTGGCGTGAAGGCGCCGGAGCGGAGCATCCGGTCTACTGGCAGCCCGAGGCAAGCGGGCGATGGTCCCGGAGACGGTATAACGAGGTGGTCCTACTCGAACCACATCATCCCGTCATTCACGTCAACTGGCACGAGGCGGACGCGTATTGTCGCTGGGCGGGCCGCCGGTTGCCGACGGAAGCGGAGTGGGAGGCGGCGGCCAGCAGTGGGCCGGGGCCCGGCGGCCACGAAATAGGGGACCGGAAGCAGACCTATCCGTGGGGCGACGAGCCCCCGACGCCTCGGGTGGCCAACCTGGATGCGCGCGTGGGGGGCTGCGTGGACGTGGGCGCCCTGGCCGCAGGCGACAGTCCCTTCGGGTGTCGCCAGATGATCGGTAATGTGTGGGAGTGGACGAGCACGGCCCTGGGACCCTACCCGGGCTTCGTGCCGGATCCCTACAAGGAATATTCGGAGCCCTGGTTCGGTACGCACAAGGTGCTGCGCGGGGGATGCTGGGCGACGCGCTCGCGGCTCATCCGCAACACCTGGAGGAACTTCTACACCCGGGACCGGCGCGACGTCCTGGCGGGCTTCCGCACCTGCGCACGGTAGCGGGTATCCGCGGACGGGGACTTCGACCCTCACAAAACCTGCCGAACAGCCCCGTGGTGACTCGTCGGTCAGGATTGGATCGGCACGCGTGGAAGAGTACAATAGGGCCATGCGGTGGCTGGTGGACGGGTACAATGTGATTCGGTGCGCGCCGGCGCTCGCCGCCCGAGAGCAGGAGAGCCTTGAGGCGGGCCGTGAGGCTCTCTGCCGCCTGCTGTCGGGCGCCGCGCGTGCCTCCGGAGACCAATTCACCGTCGTCTTTGACGGGACGCGGGCCGGCGGAGCGGCCTTTGGCGCGCCCGGGGTTCGCGTGCTCTTCTCCCCCGCGTCGGAGCGGGCCGATCACGTCCTCGCCCGCCTGGCCGGCGCGGGGGTGGCGGTGGTGACCAATGATCGCGAGGTGCGCCGGGCGGTGGCCCGGGCGGGCGCGGTCGCGGTCACCGCCGATGAGTTTCTCGCTCGCGTGCTGACGCCGTCCGGATCTGGGAAGGATGCCGATGAGGACGATGACGTCCCCCACGGGCCCAAGAAAGGTAATCCGCGCCGCCTGCCGAAGAAGGCCCGTGCAGCCGCCCGCGCCTTGAACCGTCTCGCCCGCCCCACGAAACGGACTCAATAGGCCCATCCATCACAGAGAGGACTGTGGCCGCCTCTTCCTCCTCGGCGTCCATCTCTCCCTCAAGTTCTTCTTCCGTCATAGATGTTTGGGGCTGCGCCCCCACCCTCGCGAGGGAAAGGTTAGCGGTCCTTGAACACGATCCTTTCGATTTCCCTTGCGGTAAAGGGCTTGCGCGGGTTCAGCGCTAGGGGAGGGGCGGGACGACGTCGTCGATGACGAAGCCGTGGGCTTCGATCATCCGGTGGGTGTCGGCGGCGGCCTGGCCTGGCGTGGTGAGGTAGCCGTTCACGAAGAGGGAGTTGGCCGGGTACAGCGCGAGTGGCTGCCGGTCGCCGAGATTGAATTCCCGGCCGCCCGCCACCCGGATCTCTTTGGTCGGGTTGACGAACCGGAAGAGGCAGAGGGCCTTGAGGCACCGCTCGGGCGTAAGATCACGGCGCCCTTCGAGCGGGGTTCCCGGGATGGGATGGAGGAAGTTCACCGGGATCGACGCCACATCGAGCGCCCGGAGGCTCAGCGCCAGGTCCATCACGTCCTCGTCCCTCTCGCCCATCCCGATGATGCCGCCGCAGCACGTGCTGAGACCTGCCCGGCGGACATTCTCGACGGTGCGCACGCGGTCGTCGTAGGTGTGCGTGGTGCAGATGGACGGGTAAAAGCGGCGGCTGGTGTTCAGGTTGTGGTTCACGCGCTCGACCCCCGCGTCCCTGAGGCGCCTCGCCTGCTCCTCTGTCATGAGGCCGAGGCAGACGCAGATGTTGATCTCGACCCGCTCCCGGATCTCCCGGACGATCGCGGCGAGCGCATCCACGTCCCGGTTACTGGGAGCCCGGCCGCTCGTCACGATACAGTACCGCACCGCCCGGGCCGCCTTGGCCCGGTACGCTCCCTCGAGGAGCCGGGCGCGGGGGAGGAGGGAATACTTGGAGATGGGGGCTTTCGAGACAGCCGATTGGGAGCAGTAATGGCAGTCCTCGGGGCAGAGGCCGCTTCGCGCATTCACGAGCATGTGCAGGTGGACCTTGCGCCCGCAGAAATGCTCGCGCACGTAAAGGGCCGCCTGGAGGAGGTGTTGAAGGTCGTCTGCAGGGGCGGTGAGCACCCCGAGCATCTCCTCCCGGCTCAGGATCACTCCCTGGATCGATTTTTCTGCAAGTCCTTGGTAATCCACGGCACCCATCCATAACAGATTCCCGCATGAAAGCCAAGGAATTTTGCCGGCGGGCTCTGCTAATTCCCCCATTCCAGCCCCTGTGATACACTCACCATCAATGGATACAGCGCTTCTCGAGACCTTTCGTCTCCGTTACCCGTTCGCCCTCGATCCCTTTCAGGAGGAGGCCGTCCGTCACATCCTCGACGGGGACTCGGTCATCGTGTCGGCCCCCACCGGCGCCGGGAAGACCCTCATCGCCGAGTTCGCGATCTACAAGGCGCTGGCCGAGGGAAAGCGCCTCGCCTACACCACCCCGCTGAAGGCCCTCAGCAACCAGAAATTTGCCGATTTCTGCAAGCAGTACGGGACGGAGCACGTCGGCATCTTGACGGGTGATGTCAAGGTCAACCCGGCCGCTCCCCTCGTCGTCATGACCACCGAGATCCTCCGGAACAAACTCTACACCCGCTCCCTCCAGGCCATCGCCTATGTGGTCCTCGACGAATGTCACTACATGGGCGACGAGGGTCGCGGCACGGTCTGGGAAGAGATCATCATCAACTGTCCGCAGGAGATAAAGCTCATCGCCCTCTCGGCCACGGTCGGCAACATCGAGGAGATTGCCGAGTGGATCACCGGGGTTCATCGGCCCATCCGGGTCGTCGTGAACCAGTGGCGTCCGGTCCCGCTGCACTACTACCTGTGCGGTCCCGACGCCCAGATCGTCGAGGTCGACGGGCGGTCCCGGAGCCAGATCTACCACGCGATGGGCGGCTGGCAGGGGGTGCCCCGACTGCGGATGCGGGGGCGCGACGGGCGCGAGCGGCCCCGGCGCTTCCTCCGGCGCCGCGTGAGCCCGTCCGTCCTCCTCCCGACCCTGAAGGCCAAGCGCTGGCTGCCGGCCATCTATTTCATTTTCAGCCGGGTTGGATGCGAGGGGGCCCTCAGACGGTATCTCGAAGGCGGGATATCACTCTTGAATCCGGAGCAGGCGCAGGCGGTGGATGCGGCGATCGAGGCTTTCGTGGCCGAGAATCCGACCCTGGTGAGCCCTTCGGAGCTCAACGCGATGATCTTCGAGGGGCTGCGTCGGGGGGCCGGGGTTCACCATGCCGGCATCCTGCCGGCACTCAAGCGGCTCACGGAGACGCTGTTTGAGCGGGGCCTGATCCAGGTGGTCTTTGCCACGGAGACGATGAGCCTGGGGATCCACATGCCGGCCAGGAGTGTCGTGATCCAGGCGCTGACCAAGCGGAGCGATTTCGGCTTTCGGACGTTGAGTCACAATGAACTCACCCAGATGGCCGGCCGCGCCGGGCGCCGGGGCATCGATCCCGAGGGGAAGTGCTTCATCGCCCTCGAATCGCCGGAGAGAGTCGAGGAGACGCTGCATGTCATGCGGAAGAAGTCGGAGCCCATCGAAAGTCGGTTCCGCATCGGGTACAGCTCCGCGGCCCTCCTCATGCTGATGCACCATTCGCCCGAAGAGATCAGGCGCATCATCGAGTCGAGCTTCGGGCAGTTTCAGAATCGGAAGCGAATCCAGACGGTCGAGCAGGCGGTGGCCGAGCTCAGGGAGCAGCTCAAGGGGAGTCACCGCGTGAAGATCCCCTGCTGCAGCCTGGAGGAGTTGCTTGCGTATCTCGACCAGTCGCACGCGCTCGATGAGCTGCGGCACGACTTGGATCAGCTCCGAACGGCCGAGCGCCGGCAGGGCCGCCGGGATCGCAGGCACCGGAGGCATGGGGCCGGCGGAGAGGAGGGCGGGCCGCCCGCGTCGGTCCAGGGCTACCTGACCGTGAAGCGAACAGTCGAAGACAAGGCGCTGGCCCTGGCCGCGCTCCGCTGCCACCGGTGTCCGGAGCGACGGCGGCTCGAAAAGGCGCTGAAGCGGCAGCGGCGGCTGCACGAGACCTTGCGGGCCCACCTTCGGACCCTGGACCAATTGAAAAACACGTACTGGGAGCAGTTCCTGCGGGTCGTGGAGGTGCTCAGGCACTTTGGCTACCTCAAAAACGGCACCCTGGCATCCGAGGGGCTGCTGGTGGCGTCCCTGCGCCACGACAATGAGCTCTTGGTGGCGCGGGTGGCCTTTTCGGGGGGGCTGTCCGGACTCAAGCCCCACGAAATGATGTCCGTCCTCTCGTGTCTAGTGGAAGAGCCTCGCGAGATCGAGGCCAACTTCGCCCGACAGCTCTTGAAGCGCGAGCGGCATCTCAGGGATCGGATCCGCTCGATGGAGGCGTTGGCCCGCGAGGTGACGGAGGTCCAGCAGGCGCATCGGGTCTTCCTCCCGGTGTCGCTGCACACCACCTACCTGGCGTCGGCGTACGCGTGGGCGGCGGGCGAGGAGGATTGGGTCACCCTGGTGGAGAGCCAGTACGGCGGGCACGAAGGGGACCTGATTCGGGCCTTTCGGCGCCTCATCGATCTCTCCCGGCAGCTCCTCGAGTCCGGGGAGCTGCCGCCGGGACTTCGGGACACTCTCCGGGCCGGGGTGCGGGCGCTGGATCGGGGGATCGTCCTCGAGAGCGCGTTGATCTAGGGTGCAGAGAAAAGACAGGGAGTATCCGTGGCCACTCTGGTTTATGCCGACGAGAGCGGACGGATCCGAGACCACCCGACCCTCGAGATGGGTGGGGCCTCCGGGACTACGTGGGTACGGGTCTCCGAGGAAGAGCTGATCCCGTTGCCGGACGGAGCCCGTCTCTTCACGATGCCCGGGGCCCATCCGGTCGGCTGGAACGATGCCCTCGGCGACTTCGAAGCGGTGAAGGAGGTCGGTCGGCGCCAGGCGGTGGCGGTGGCCGCCTTTCTCCCGCCGGGGTATATGCGGACCCACCTGCCGGCCGCCTTCCATCCGGACCCGGCGGCCGCCTCCTATTTGCCCCTCTGGGCCTACACCGCTGTCGGGTGGCGGGATGGTCAGTTCGTCACCGCGGGGGTTCGGGTCGATCTGATGGACCACCAGGAGCCCTGGCGGTACGACGACCGGACGCTCCTGCCCCTCATCACGCGGCGCCTGGCCGAGCAGCCGGAGAACCGGGTGTGGCGGCAGCTCAGCCGCTGCGCCACGGAATACCACTGCCTCTGTGCCAAGAACGGATTCTACCGGAGGTGGGAGGCGCCGCTGCCCGTGGCCTTCACCTGCAATGCGGACTGCGTGGGGTGCATTTCGCTCCAACCGGATGGGCTCGTGCCCGCCTCCCACGACCGCGTGACGTTTGCACCGACGGTCGAGGAGCTCTGCGCGGTGGCGCTGCCGCATCTGGCCGAGGCGGAGGAGGCCATCGTGAGCTTTGGCCAGGGCTGCGAGGGGGAACCGCTGCTGTACGCCCCCGTGATCGAGGCGACGATTCGCCGCCTGCGGGCGGAGACCGATCGGGGAACAATTCATCTCAACACCAACGGCTCACTGCCGCAGGCGGTCGAGCGCTTGTGCCGGGCGGGACTGGACGGCATCCGGATCAGTCTCAACACGGCTCACGCCGATGCGTATGCGGCGTATTATCGCCCCAAGCGGTACGCCTTTGCCGACGTGGTGGAGACGATCCGGACGGCCAAGGGGCTCGGCTGCTTCACCGCCATCAACCTCCTCGTCTTTCCGGGGGTCTCGGACCGGGAGGAAGAGGTCGAAGGGCTGCTCAGCCTCATCGCCGAAACGGGACTCGATCTCATCCAGATGAAGAACCTCAATATCGACCCGCGCCGGTACCTCGAGACCCTCCCGCCCCCTCGGGGCGGGGCCATCGGGATGCGCGAGATATTGCGGACGATCCGGCGGGAGACCCCCGGGGTCGATATCGGATATTTCAACCGGGCGAAGGAGCACTTCGGTCGCTCCTTCTCCCGGACGCTGATTTTTTAGCATGGCGACGCCGATCTACGAACGGCAGAGGATCTTCTTTCGGCGGGCATACGAGGGGGATGAGACTCCCTGGCCGCGCTTCACGCCCACAGCGGCGGTGCTACGCCTCGCAAAGCGTCTGAGGCGCGAACGGGGGCGGGCGCGGGTCCTGGATGTCGGCTGCGGCGAGGGGCGGCACACGATCCCTATGGCGCGGGAAGGGCACCGAGCGATGGGGATCGATTACGAGCCGCTGGCCTTGCATAAGGCCAGCGCGCGCCCGGATTTCCGTCCCCTCCGCGGGCGCGTGACCTTTCTGCTGGCCGACGCCTTTCGACTCCCGTTTCACGAATCGAGCTATGACGCCCTGCTGGATTGCGGCTGCTTTCACCATGTGAAGAAGGCCGATTGGTCCCGGTACCTTTCCGGCCTCGCGGCCGTTCTCAGGCCGGGCGGGTACTTGTACCTCACCGCCTTCAGCACCCGGTTCAAGCACTACCCGGGGGAGCGCCGCACCCGCAACTGGCTGGTCCACCGGAACCACTACGACCACTTCTTCCGGAAGGGCGATTTTCCGCGGATTTTCGGCAGGGCCTTCGAAATCCTGGCGATCGAGGAGGAGCGTCAGACCCTTCACGCCTTCTGGCACGTCCTCATGCGCAAACGTTAGAGAGGGCGGCTCGGGGAGGCCCTCCGCCTCGTCGGCGAAACAGCTTATGTCTGTCGCCCCTTCGCTGCCTTACCGCATCGCGATGGACGTGCGATGGCGGCGGTTAGCCGCCTTCGACCCGAGGGGTGTATTCGCGGCGAGGTTTGGGCGGACGCGTCAACAGGGCGTGGGCGAAGAAGCCGACGACGTACTCGAGGATGTCCTTGACGGAGACGATCCCCACGGGCTGGTGCTCCTCATTGACGATGGGGAGGTGCCGGAAGCCACCGACGTGCATGACATGGATGGCGCGGGCGATGGTGTCATCGAGGATGACCACTTCTGGGTCCGGGGTCATGTACTGGGTGACCGTTGTCTCCTTCAGGTTTGCCGGCGTCCCTAGGGCCTTCCGCAAGATGTCTCGTTCCGAGAGGATTCCGACCAGTGTCTTTCCCTCCTGCACCATCACCGCTCCCACGCTGTAGCGCAGCATCAGGTCGACGGCCTCGGCGAGCTTTGCGGTGCGCTGGACACACAGGGGGGGATGGTAGTGCAGGTCGCGGACGGGGCGATCGAAGATCCCCTCGTCGACGGAGATCCGCGGTTGGGCCCGCTCTCTACTGACGGTCAGATACTCGTCCCCATACTCCTCTTCGATTTCCTGTGGGTCGACCATGACAACCTCCCGGAGGACTCACGCGGGGCGGGGCGCGATCTGCAGGGTTTCCCGGCTCGGCGGCGTCGTTCGCCGCTCCTTCTCTTCTAGATACCACCGTTTCCCACCCGCCTCAAGCGTTTCTTTCACCCCCGGCCTGCGGTCTCGAACAGGCGGGCGGGATTTGCGGCTTTGGCTTTGAAAAACCGGGCCGAGACAGTAACATGGATGGTCAGCATCCGCGGGACGAGCACCCATGAAGGAGGATCCGCACATTCGGCCGGTCGACGGCATCACGTATCTCGCGCTCCTCGCTCTGGTCGTCGCCACGCTGGTGTCGCGGCCTCCCGACCCACCAGGGCTCTCCCTCGTGGTCAGGTACGGCGGCCTCGCCGTCGTCCTGACCCTGCTCTGGTGGGTCGATCGGGGGCAAAGCCGACTCCTCGACGTGCTGCACGGCTTCTACCCGCTCATCTTCATTCCGATTCTCTTCGATAGCTTGGCCGATCTCCTCCCGCACGTGAGCCCAGTCGAGCGCGATGCGATCCTCATCCGCCTCGACTACGCCCTGTTGGGGGTGCATCCGACCGTCTGGCTCGAGCGTTACACGCACCCGGTCCTCACGGAACTCCTGACGTGGGCCTACACGGCCTATTATTTCCTCCCCGTCCTCCTCGCCGCCGCCCTCTATCGACAGAAGAAGGCGGGGGCGTTCGACCGCGCGGTTTTCGGACTGGTCCTCTGTTATTACCTCTCCTACGTGGGCTACTTCCTGGTGCCCGCCGTCGGGCCGCGGTTCACGCTGGCCCATCTCCAGACGGTGGACTTGTCCGGCGTCTTTGCCGCCGACGCCATCCGGGAGACGCTCGATGCCCTGGAGCGCTTCAAGCAGGATGCCTTCCCGAGCGGGCACACGGCCATCGTCCTGCTGGTCCTTGTGTACTCGTGGCGGCCTCTCCGGGGCCTCTTCTGGTTCTTTCTGCCCATCGTCATGGCCCTGATCGTTTCGACGGTCTATCTCCGCTATCACTATGTCGTGGATGTCCTCGCCGGAATGCTGCTGGTGGCCGTCTGCCCGGTCTTGGAGCGCCGGATGTTCGCCCTATGGCCTCGGCGGACGACCGACGACCAACGTCCGGTGGCTGGTGATTAGTGATTGGTGACTGGTGGTCCCTGCCTTATTGCTCTTAACCACCAACCACTAGGGCCTCGACTAAGCTCAGCCGAATGTCCCACCAATCACCAGCATCTATGCTTGCGGTCATCGGTCATCGGGTCTAGACGGGCAGCTCGTAAATCCGGTACCGCTTGTACGGGATCCCCCCGAATCGCTCTGCCAGGCGGATGACGACCCGGTTGTCTTCCAGCATCCACGAGATCTCCGCGTGGATGAATCCCTCCTTCTTCAGGGCCTGGAGGGCAACGAGGGTGAGGAGCGCATCGGCCCCTCTGGCTCGGTGCTCGGGCCTCACGCCCAGGAGGATGAGGCGAGCGTCACGGATGCGGCGGCGGTACCAGAGGAACTTGAGCAGGCCGACCGGTCCGAGGCGACCATTGAGGTGCCGCAGGACCTGGTTGTAGTCGGGGAGGAGCATAAGAAACCCGATGGGCTGTCCCTGGGTCTCGGCGATCAGGGTGAGAGAGGGGACGAAGAGGGATTTCAGGTGCCGGGCCATCCACTGGGCCTCCGCCGGCGTCATCGGGGTGAAGCCCCAGTTGTGATGCCACGCGGTGTTGTAGAGGTCGCGGAAGATCTCGACTTCCTCTCCCAGCCGCTTCATGTTGATGGGGCGGACCCGGATGCCCTTCTGCTCCGCCTCTGGGGCCAAGCGGGCCACCTTGGGCGGGGGCACGGCCGGGATCACGACGCGGTATGCGAGGAGGTCCTTCGCCTTCTGGCAGCCTGCCCCCTCCAGGAGACCACGGTAGGCGGGGGGGTTATACGGCATCAGGAAGGCGGGAGGGAATTCGAAGCCCTCGACGAGGAGGCCGCATGGATGATGCATGGAGGGATTGACCGGCCCCCGGATGGCGCGCATGCCCTTGTCCCCCAGGAAGGCCCGGACCGCCCCCAGGAGCCTTTCGGTCACACCGCCATCGGCTGCGCACTCGAAGAAGCCGAAGAAACCGACCGGTTCCTGATGGACGTCGAGGAAGTGATGATCCAAGATCGCGGCGACGCGGCCGACAACCTGGTCACCGTCCCGCGCCAGAAAAAGCCGCATCTCGGCCTTTTCAAAGAAGGGATGTTGCCCGGTGAGGAGCTGACGTTGCTCGAAGAGGAGCGGGGGGACCCAACGGGGGTCGCCTCGATAGATATGCCAGGGCAGGCGAAGAAACGCGTGGAGATCACGATCGGTGGTGACAGGGACGATCTCCACGGCTTAGATCACCCCGAGTTCCCTCCCGACGGCGCGAAACGCCTCCAGGACCCGGTCAATGTGGGCGTCCGTGTGCGTCGCCATGTAGCTGGTCCGGATGAGGGCCCGGCCGTCGGGAACGGCGGGGCTCACACTCACGTTGGCGAAGATCCCGTGGTCGAAGAGTGCCCGCCCGATCTGGAACGCCAGGCGGTCGTCTCCAATCAGCACGGGGACAATCGGGGTCTCGCTGAGCCCGGTGTCGAACCCCATCTCTTTCAGGCCGTCGCGGACCCGCTGGGAGTTCTTCCAAAGCTGGGCCCGCCGCTGGGGTTCCTCCTCGATCACCTCGATGGCCGCTCCGATCGTCGCCACGCAGGGTGGGGGGAGGGAGGCGCTGAAAATCATTGACCGGGCCTTATGCTTGACGTAGTGGATCACCTCATGGCTCGCGGCGATGAAGCCCCCCACGGAGGCCAGGGCCTTGCTGCACGTCCCCATGGTGATATCGACCTCAACCTCAAGCCCGAAGTGTTCCGCCGTCCCGCGCCCTCCCTTGCCCAGCACGCCGGTGGAGTGGGCGTCATCCACCATCACTCTCGCCCCGTACTCCCGGGCAAGACGGACAATCCCGGGCAGGTTGACGATATCGCCCTCCATGCTGAAGACCCCGTCCACGACGATCAGCTTCCCCTTGTCGGGGTGCGCCGTGAGAATGCGCTCGAGGTCTTCCATGTCGTTATGGCGGAACTTCAGGATCTGGCCGAAAGAGAGCCGGCAGCCGTCGATGATGCTGGCGTGGTTCCACCGGTCGATGATGACCACGTCGTCCTTACCGACGAGGGCGGAGATGGCGCCGAGGTTGGTCTGAAAGCCGGTCGAAAAGAGGAGGGCGGCCTCTTTCCCCTTGAACTTGGCGAGCTGCGCTTCGACCTCGGTGTGCAGATCGATCGTCCCGTTCAGGAACCGGGAGCCTGCGCACCCGGTTCCGTACTTCTCGACCGCGCGGATGGCCGCCTCCTTGATGCGCGGGTGCGAGGTGAGTCCCAGATAGTTGTTGGATCCCACCATGATCATCCGTCGCCCGTCCACCACGACCTCGGGGTCCTGGGCGGACCGGATCACTTGGAAGTACGGGTAGAGGCCGGCCGCCATGACCTGCTTGGCGTCGGTGTACGCGTAACACTTTTCGAAGATGTCCATGGCCCCCCCTTTACAACCAGCCGTGACTCTGATACCACTCCGCCACCCTCTGCGTTCCCAGGCGCAGGGGAATGGTAGTGGCGAAGCCCAACTCGCGCGAGGCCTTGCTCGAGTCGCAGACCCAGAACCGCTGCCCCATCTCGCGGGCCTTATCCCGATTAAGCAGGGGCGGGATCCCCGTGATGCGGGCGATCCCCTCCCAGATCCAGGCGGCGAAGGGCAGGAACGCCGGCGGGACCGGTACGGCTACGGGACGGACCCCCAAGGAATCCGCCATTGCGTCCAGGATCTCTTCCCACGATCGAGGAGACTCCTCGGCGATATAGTAAATCTCTCCCGGGCGCCCCCGCTGGGCGGCCAGATGCAAGCCGCGTATCAGATCTTCGACGTAGCAGAGACTCAGGAGCCGTCTCCCCCCGAGACGAGGTACCAGCCGCCGTTTGGCCAGCCGGAAGAAGGGTAACAGGTCACGGTCGCGCGGACCATATATGACCGGGGCGCGGACGATGACCCAGGATATCGTCCCGCCGAGTGCGGTCAGCGCTTTTTCGCCCTCCAATTTGCTCCGCCCGTAGTCACTGACCGGGCGAGGCGGGTCGGACTCCCGCAGAAGGTCCCCATTCGTGCTGGGTCCGGCCGCGGCCAGACTGCTGAGATACACCAGCCGAGGTCCGGGTCCTCGCGTGGCCAGGGCGGCGCCCAGGTTGGCTGTCCCCGTTCCATTGACCCGGTAGTATTCGTCCGGGTCCAGCGTCTTCGTAATTCCGGCCAAGTGAAAGACCCAGTCAATGTCCTCCGGAAGCCGGCCGCCGAGCTCCGGGTCGGTGCAATCGCCTTCGATGATGCCGACCCGTGCGGGGTCCAGCCATCGGAGACGGCTCGGGGTTCGCGCCAAGCACGTGACCTCATCACCCCGTTGCAAGAGATATTCCACCAGGTGGCTGCCGATGAAGCCGGTCGCTCCCGTGACCAAAGCCTTCACGCTGCCCCGCATCCCTCCCCGATGCCGATGGACCGCCCGGGGTGAGGCGGCCCGTAAACAAGGCCTTATTCTATGGCAAGTCCCTTTTTCAAGGCAAGCAGGAAGACACAACGGGCCTGGTGGACTGCCATAGCCCTGTGTTCCCTTGTGCCGAAGCCCCGGGAGGCCCCCGGGGTTCGGGTGGTCGTCCCGTGCCGGCACGCCCCGGGCGACGCCCCCCTCCGCGGCTCTCCTCTGGGCGGCCTGGAAGGGACCCGCGAGCGCGCTACCGTGGGTGGGAGGGAGAAGCGTCGGGGTCATCGGCGGCGACGGCCGCGAAGACGATCAGCTCATCCCTCCCGGCATTTCCAATAGCGATGTCCTCTGCCGCGCCCGCCATAAAGACGTCCCCCGCCCGACCCTCCTCCTCGTGATCGCCGATGCGAACCCGGGCGCGGCCTCGCACGACGTACAGCAGCGCGTCGCTGCCGTATGCCTGGGGCCGGAGGCGCTGTCCGGCTTTGAAAAAATAGGCGAGGCATCGAAGATGCGCGCGGCGGCCCAGCTCCACAGTGTTGGCCCCATCAACCGTATACTCCCGGACCGTATCGATGTTCGCCAGCTTCACCCTTCCTCCTCCCGGCCCTCTCCGGCGTAAAGCTGGAGCTTGCAATTGGTCTCGCACATGGCGCGTTGGGATAGACGGGCCTGCGGGTACCGGCCTGATCTCGACCGTGGGACAGCTAGACCTCTACCGGTGGGTGAAGACCCGCAGCTCCCCGCGTCCGGCGAGGAAAAGCCGGAGCACTGAGCCCGCGCGGGGGAAGCCTCTGTGCTCGGGGCGGCGCGGAGGCTCTTCGCTCGGGTCGCGACCGGGCCCGGTGAGGCAGCGATCAGCTAGCTGCTGATATCCGCCAGGTTCTTCAGTCCCCGACGAGGGGCTTGAACCAAGAGCGCCATGTTCCCCGGGGGATGCACGTTGTTCATCATACGATCGTGAGCCTCGGGGATCCGTTCCCATTCGAAGACGTCCGACATGGCCGGGTTGATAGTGCCGGCGATGACCGCTTTGTTTGCCGCCTCCGCCTGGTACATGGTGGCAAAGTGCGACCCCTGGATGCGCTTCTGGCGCATCCAGACATAGGACGCATCGAAGCTGAGATTAAAACCGGTCGTTCCCGCGCAAAAGACCACCATGCCGCCGCGGGCCGCCACAAAACAACTCACGGGAAACGTCTGCTCGCCGGGGTGTTCGAACACGATGTCGGGATCGATTCCCTTGCCGGTGGTCTCCCAAATGGCCTGGCCGAACTTCCGGACCTCCTTGAGATAGGCGCCGTAGGCTTCCACGTTGGAGACCGGCGGGAGCTGTCCCCAGCACTGGAACTTCTTCCGGTTGATGTACGCCTTGGCCCCCAGCTTCAGGCACCACTGTCCTCGCTCGTCACTCGATACGACCGCGATGGCGTTGGCGCCGGCTGCGCGCACGATCTGAATGGCCATCGAACCGAGTCCGCCGGAGCCTCCCCATACGAGGACGTTTATCCCGGGCTGCAGCGTGTGGGGGGGATGCCCGTACAGCATCCGCCAAGCGGTGGCCAGGACCAGCGTGTAGCAGCCGGCTTCCTCCCAGGTCAGATGCGCGGGCTTGGGGAGCACCTGCTGGACCTGGGCTTTGGTGAATTGGGCGAAGCTGCCGTAGGGCGTTTCGTATCCCCAGATCTTCTGCTCGCGGCAGTGCATGGGGTCGCCGCCGTTGCATTGCGCGCAGTGGCCGCAGGTCTGCCCGCAGTGGACAACGACTTCATCACCGACTTTCCAGGGATACACCGCACTCCGCACGGCGCTGCCCAGCTTCCAGATCACCCCCGCCGCGTCGCTTCCGGCGATGTGAAAGGGATGCTTGTGAAACCGGGTCGGCGAGGCCGGCTTCCCCAGCGCCGCCCAGACCCCGTTATAGTTGACGCCCGCCGTCACGACCTGCACCAGGATCTCGTCGGGCCCGATCTCCGGAACATCGACCACTTCAGGCTTCATGGACTGCAGCGGCAGGCCATGGTGCTCCGGACGGATCACGTAGGCATGCATTTTCTTGGGGACGAATCCGAGGGGAGGGATTTCGCCGATCGCGTAGAGTTCTTTTTCAGCCATGGAGTGACCTCCTCACCGAGAGAGAGGGCTGCTCGTAACCGCACGCGCAGGTGCAGGCGAGGGGAGATTAGGCCGCAAGCGGCAAAAGCGCCCAAGGCTACCATACGGCCTGGTGAATTTCAAGGTCTTGGCCGGGACATTCCCGGTCACGGAGGGTCTCCGGTGGATGCAGCACGGACTGCGGGGAAGAGACGATCGGCATCACCGGGGATGAGGAGCGACAACCGGAGACATGCCTCCGGTATCCGATATTTTCATGCGTCGGGTGGCTTCCGGGTGGACCGCTCCGCCGCCTGTACGGCCAGCTCCACGGTTCGAAGGAGGCTCTCCCGGCTGAAAGGCTTTTGCAGGAAAAACTTTGCCCGGGCCCGAAAGGCCTTGGAGGCATAGGTCGGATCCGCTGACCCCGAGACCCCCACCACGGGGATACCGGCGAGGTCGGGATCGCGGTTCAGCCGTTCACAGGTCGTGATCCCGTCGAGACCCGGCATGATCATATCCAGGAGGATGGCGGCGGGCTGAACGGACCGCGCCAGGTCAATTCCAGACAAACCGTCGACAGCGGTGAGGACGTCGAAACCCGCCGTGGTGAGGATAGCGGCGACGAGCTCGCAGTGTCGGGGATCGTCGTCAATGACCAGAATTGAGCGCTTGGGCATCTTCACCTCCAGGGCCTCGACGAGCCTGGCAGTGCCCCACATGCCACTGGCCGTCTTGCGACCCTCGGCCAGGGGTAATGGGCGGTCGTGGGGCTGGCGCCCGGGATGAGGCGTCTCAGGGCAGACGTTGCCATAACCGTGCCAGGGGGGATGCGGGTGAGGCCGCCGCCCAACCCGCGAGATTCGCTTGCCCGTCGTGAACCCCGGGCCATCGATTACGCGAGGGCGGTCGATCGGGAGAAAAGCGGATCTGCCATGGTGTCGCAGGATCATCCTGGCCTGGACAGCCTGTCACGGAGCGAGACCGTCAGGCCTCTCCTCATGGCCCTGCCACAGAGGCCGTCCTGATCCCGGTACGGATCTGGGCCAGGTAAGCTGAAAGCCCTGCCGCGGAAGCTGGGCCATAAAGGGAGCAAACAGGCGAGAGCAATAGATCAGTGGATCAGTAGACCGCATTGTCCCAATGGTCCAATGTCCATTGTTCCAATGCTCTGAAAACAAAACGCCCGGGGGAGTCCGGGCGCTTTTGTTTTCTGGTGACCCCAGCGGGATTCGAACCCGCGTTGCCGCCTTGAAAGAGCGGTGTCCTAGGCCAGGCTAGACGATGGGGTCCACCGCATGGGTAGGCCGATCGCTCGAGAGATAACACATCCGGTGAGAAATCTCAAGGTCGAGGGCCGGAAGAAGGGCGTTGACAAGGTCGAAGCATTCGGGGGAAGATTGCGGGAACCGCCACCCGGGGAATCTCTCATGGACCGCAAGCGCTTCGCACGCCTTGTGGCCGAAGCCGTGGCCACGCTCCCGCCGGTGTTTCAGGATAAGATGAGTAACTTGGAGGTGGTCATCGAGGCCTGGCCACGCCGGGAGGATCTCGAGGAGGTGGGCCTGGCCCCGGACGAGACTCTGTTCGGTCTGTACCGGGGTGTCCCGCTGACGGAGCGGGGCGTCGAGGCGCCGCCGGTGCCTGATCAGATCGTCATCTTTCAGGGGCCCATCGAGTCCTGCTGTGACGGCGAGGCAGAGATCCGCGAGGAGGTTCGCCGGACCGTTCTACACGAGGTAGCCCATCACTTTGGCATCGGGGAAGAGCGGCTGGCGGAGCTGGGCTGGGAGTAGGCAGGCGCGGGCGCGTTCCGTCCCGATGGCGGACGTATGGATTTTCCGGTGAAATGCGCCGCCTGTAGCTGGACCGGGCAAATCGACGAGGCCAAGCCGGGTCCCGAGGTCGCTCTCTGCCCGGCCTGCGGCCGCCCCCTATTTCCGGAAGATGACTAGTGCTTCGATTCGCAGAAGCCTCCTCCCCCAGCACGAACTCCTGAGGGAGTACATTCGCTATCGAATTTATGAATCGAGGGACGAGGGACGAAAGCGCGGCTCCCGTCGCCGGAATCCTCGAAGGCGGGCTCGAAAGGAAGGGGAGGGCTACGCCACCTGCCGCTGTCGTCCCGGCCAGGGCCGGAACGTCTTGAGCGAGGCCGAGCAGATGCTGTTGACGCAGCGGTAGACGCGGAAGAGGAGGTGCCTCCGTTCGCCGGGCACCAGGTAGCAGCCGCAGTGCGGGCACTGGCGGCGGTCGCGATAGTGCTCTTCGACGTACCGGCGGATGTCGTTGGGGTTAACGAAGATGTCGCCGCTCGGGCTCAGAAAGAGGTATTCGGTAATCACGGGCCGTTACTCCTCAATCTCGCGACGGGCATTCCGGTTGGCGAGCCACGCGACCAAGAAGATCACTCCTAACCAGAGAACCTCGAAGAGGATCAACTGCATCCGTTATCTCCGCCGCTGGAGACAGCTTCACCATCATCCATACTAGCGCTTTTCCGGTGACTGTCAAGGGCTTTGATCCGGCCGCGATGGAGAGGGGAGCGAATGGTCGGCCACGAGCGGGTGAGAGGGGCGACGATCTGGGTCCTGGCCATCCTCCTGATCGGAAGCGTCTCGTGCTCTCTCCCGTGGACGTACCGCGAGGGCGGCGGCGCCCTCGGACTCGACGAATGGCAGGGCCAGATCGTGGAGCTCAATCGCGATCAGGGCTATATGGTCGTCCGTTCCCGAGAGCGGCTGCTCGACTACGCGTTTCGGATCACCCCGAAGACCGAGATCTCCTCGCCCGCGCTCGAGCGGGGCCAGTGGGTGACGGTCCATTACCGACGGGACAGCGCCACGCCCGGGCCGCCGGCCGCCCTCCGGGTGGTGGTGGTCCGGTAGGATTCCGGCCGATGGTCGAGGCGCCCCGCCGTCAGGCCTTGTGCAGCTCCAGGTATCCGCACTGCGGGCAGCTGAAGGGATTGACGGTCACCACCCGGCTGAGATCCGTCTCAAAGGTCCCGTCCGCGAGACGCTTCCCCGCAACCAGGGCGAAGATAAAAGCTTCCCCTTCTTCCTTTCCGTAATTGATCCAGGATGAGCCGCCACACTTAGGGCACGGCTGCTTCGGCTCGGCCATTTCATCCCCTCATGCTGATCGGCATCTGGCGTCCCGCCGCCCGCCGGACCCGGTAAAACTCCATCTCCTCGGCCTCGTCGTGGAAGGCCTGGAGCATTTTCAGCTCGTCGAGGCCAGGGAGATCCGGGTCCAATGCTGCGCCCGTCACCGCCGCGCGGTTCCGTCTGCCGCTCCTGGCCCGGGCGGCGATTGTACCCGTAGGAGCAGCGGCCGACGGGCGGGCGCTCAGCCCGAGTGCTCTCCCAGGGCCTGGATCTTCGCAAGCCATTCCTTGGACGGGATCACGCAGAGGAAGCCGAGAGGCTCGTCCCCGATATTCTCGAACTGGTGCTGTTCGTTCTGGGGGATGTACACGACGTCGCCGGGGCCGACCTCGTGGACCTCCCACCCCAGGAGGACGCGGGCCCGGCCTTTCAGGATCACGACGCCCTGATCGTGCAGGTGGTGCTCGAACGACGACTGCCCGCGGGGCGGGATCTCGAAGTAACGCACGGCGAAGTGCTGTGCGCCGTCCTTCGGACCGATGAGGACGTGGCGGCAGCTCCCGGCGCTGGCCCCGCCGCCCCCATACGGTTCCGGCTGGATCCCTTCCCAGGTGATATCCCCGTCCCGGCCCATCTGCCTGTGGACGACCCCCATGGCCACTTTCCTCACATGAAGTTGGGGACGGCTCCGCCGTGGAGATTCGAGATCCGCTCGGCCATGCCCCGTTGAAATCCCACCTGGATCAGCCGCTTGACCCGGGTCGCGTGCATCTCCGCATAGAGTTCCTTGACCCGATCGCGCCCTCGCTTGATCTGTTCCGGCGCCGAACCGCCCCCGGCCAGAACCGCCAACGCCTGTTGGACGAAGGGGCTCGCTCCGGCGGCCTGGCGGAGAAACGCGGCCCGCCCCTCGGCCGCTTGGGCCAGGTGGAGCACCAACGCCGGGTCGTGCTTCAGGTGATAGGCGATATGGGAGACCCCGTAGCCCACGTGACGGCCCTCGTCCTGACGGGTCATCCTGAAGATCTGGGCTGTCACCGGATCCGGCGCCACATCCTCGAGAAACTTCAGGAGCTCCATGAAGGTTCCCTCGCCCAGAATGTGGAGGAGGAAGGATGCGCTGGTGAAGTCCTCCTGGGTCAGGAGACTCTTCAGGGACCACTCGGTGGCCGCCGAGACATACTGCAGTCCGCCCCCGTTGGCCAGCGCTCGCTTCGTGAAGACCTCGACGTGGCGCGCCTCGTCCTCGACCTGGCTCGCCAGAAAGAGGACGACCTCGGTGAAGCGGGGGTCCACGCGGGTCAGGAGCTTGGCGGGCAGGTACAGGGCCAGGTATTCGTTCTGGATCATGAAGGTGCAGATCTGGCAGACCGCTCGCTCGAGATCGTCAGGGAGCGGTTGGAGCTGCTGCCACGGGATGTCCGTCGCCGCATTCCACTGGCCCAGCTTGGCCTGCTCCACCAGGTCGGCGATGTTTTCGGCCCAGACCGTCGCTTTCTGGTTCACCGGAAAGTCGAAGGTCGGCGTATTCGGGTCGACGACGGATCCGCGCTGGGCCAGGCCCCAGTGGGCCGGCGCTTCGTCGGGCACCTCACCCGCCCGGCCCACGAAGCAGTCCCGCCAGTCGATGCCGCCCCCGTCGCGGGTAGGCACCCGGATGCCCCAGTCGGGCGTTTCCCAGCCTGAGGTGTCTGGTAGCTTGATGTCCGTCACCGGTGTCTCCCTCCCGTGGCTCCCCGGTACAGGTGATGGTCACGGTTTCGGCGCCGTTGGTGGAGGCGCCGACCCGCCTTCGAGGTATTTCACGACGAGCAGCGCCCGGACCTCTCGGACCCCCGAGACGGTTCTCGTAACCTCGATGGCCCGCTGTTTCTGGTGTTCGGAATCGACAAAGCCGGAGAGGAGCACGATACCTCGGAATGTCTCCACGCTGATGCTCAGATAGCTCAGGACGCCTTCCCCCGCGATGGCGGCCTTGACCCGGGTGGTGATGCCGACGTCGTCGAAGTATTCGCGGACCGTCGTATCGGTGTGGGGCGCGCAGCCCGCCATGACAAGGACGAGCATGGCGAGGATCATCGCGCGTCGCTGCATGGCCTGTGCTCCTGCCGTCGACTCACGCCGGACACCGTCGCTTCGGGACCGGCCATAAGTGTAACAAGGCCCTGGCGTCGTGAGAAGTGATTTCTGGTTCCCGGAGTCCTACAGATACTCCTCATCGCGTTGAGGGGGAAGGGTGATGCCCCCGGGCGGGGCCTCAAGCGCTGGCCCTGCAAAGGTCGCCTGGACCTCGAGCAGAAGACGGCGCACGTGATCCGCCACGGTTTCCTTCTCGGGCGCGGTGAGGTCGAAATAGGGGCGGTGGGGGAAGAGTTGCTTGGCCACGTCGAGCACGAGGTGACTCAGGGTCGCGGCGAGCAGCGTAGCATGGACCGCATCCGGAGCTTCGGACACCGGGGGCACCTCCTTTCGCGTCTCGTCGTCGCTGCGGGTCGGCATTCTATCGAATTTGTCGGGTGGCAGCAATGGGCAGGCGCTCAAGCGACGAGAAGGGATCGAGGGTTGAAGGGATCAAGGGTTGAAGAGTTGAAGGGATGAAGGGAGGAAGGGTCGAAGGGACGAAGGGATCAAGGGTTCAAGGGGAGAAGGGGGCAAGGGTTTTAGGGCGAAAGGAGAGACTCCGGGCGCCCGGCGACATTTCTGGACTTCGATCGTTCGGGCCGCTCGGAAGTGACGGCCGACAGTCGAACGCTATTAGAACTTCTTGGAGGCGACGAGCCTGTGGTGCACGGCCTCTGGAAGCCACGGATCACCATTCGACTCCCGGGCCTCGCACAGCAACCGCGCACGTTCCTCGGCCATCGCGGCACGGATGGCTTTCTCGGCACAATCCATGCAGATCATGCCGGCGTGGTCACAGCTTTCGAAAGCTTCGATCGCCCACTCTTTGGCATCCATCGTTCATCCCTCCATCAGGCCTATGGTTCGACGAGCCTCTAAGAAATTGGCCGGATGGGTTAATTGCAAGATGCGGACCGATCCCCCTGCGGGGTGACCCCACGGGTGGATTCACCAGGATTCTGGAGGGTGAAATTGACCACTTAGGAATAATGCCAGAATGACAATCCCTGGGGCGCGGCCGGGGCGGCAGTCCGGGCCGGTGGGCGCGGCCGCCTAGAATTCAGGCGGCAGCGCCGGGTCTATTGGATTCGTGTGGTGGTTGATCTCAGCCCCGGCTCCGGGGATAATGGGAATGGTGGAGTACGGGGGAACGGACCAATCCACCCTGCTCCTGGGCGAGAAGTGGGACACGTACTGGCATAAGCTTCAGCATGCGATCGTGGACGTGATGGGATGGGACGCAAAGCAACGGCGGAAGGAATGATCCTTCTGCGCTGAGAGACGTGACGGGCCGATCGTCGGGAGGAAGCGGATGAGACACGCGATGAGGCGGGGCGGCCTGGCGATTGTGCTGATGATCACCGTTGTCGCCTGTGCCGCCTATTCCGGGACCGGCGGCCTGAGCAGTGAGGGCCTCTACAATCCGGTCACGGGGAATTACACGCAGGAGTTTTCGGCCTCTGTGGATCAGACGTATGAAGCGACGCGTGAGGTGATGAAAATCCTTGACCTGACTCCGGTCCGACATACGAAGGACCTGCTCGGTGCGCACATCGCGGCCAAGCGGGCCGACGGCACCGAGGTGGAGGTGACACTTCGGCCAAAGGGCCTGGCGTGGACCGAGGTGACGATCGAGGTCGGGAGGGGAAACGAAACGGCGTCGGTCCGGTTCGCCCAGGAGCTGGAGCGCCGCCTGAAGCTGATGAGACGATAGCCTCGGTCAACGGCTCGGTGGGGGGGACGACCGGCTTCGCAGGCGAGGGCGATGGGGTCGGCGAAGAGGACTGCCGTAAAAAAAGTGGTGACCCGTGCAGGATTCGAACCTGCGGCCCCCTGCTTAAAAGGCAGGTGCTCTGCCGACTGAGCTAACGGGTCACGGACTGATTCTCCACTTTTCGCTGCCGTGAGTCAACCCTCGCCCGGACCTGCCCGCACGCCGTCACCCGAGCGTCCCGGGCGCGTCCCGCCCTACGGAGGAACGCCTGCTAGGTCCCCCCCCGCCTTCGGTAAAGGATGTGCAATTTTTTCAGCACTGCAGCCGCCATCTGCCTTATAATAGGTGTCAACCCAGGACCGGTATCGGCGGATCGGGCACGAAGAGGGCCGCGATGCCGTCGATATCCAGAGGAGGCGCAAGAGGGCCATGGAGGAACTCGCAGGGACGCTGGGAAAGGCCGTGATGTTTCGGGGGCTCGACGAGAAGCAGCTTCAGTCCGTCATTCGGGTCGCCGTCACGAAGCAGGTGGCGCAAGGCGCGCCGATCTTCAAGGAGGGCGATCGGGGCGAGGAGCTCTACCTGATCGTGAAGGGAAAGGTCCGCATCTCCCGCCAGTACCCCCTGGGGGGCGACGAGACGCTGGCGGTCTTGGAGGGCGGACAGGCCTTCGGGGAGATGGCCATCTTTGGAGGTGGGTCAATCCGCAGCGCGACGGCTCAGGCGGCTGCGAAGTGCGAACTCCTGATCATCAAGCGGGAGTCGTTCCGGCAACTCCTGGACAAGGACCGGGATCTGGCGTACATCGTCCTCTGGAACGTGCTGCAACAGGTCCTGGAGCGCCTCCGCGCCACCAACGACAAGGTGATGATGTTCCTCGCCGCCCCCGTCTTGACCTAGACCCTCTCCTTCTTTGTGCCTCAGGCGGGTCGGCAGCTCATCACCAATCACCAATCACCAATCACCGGCCACCACCCACTCTCGTATTAAAGAAGGCCCCACTTCTTCAGGGTGGGCGTCGGCACGAGGATGGTCTGGTCCCGCTCGGGGCCCGTGGAGATAATCGAGATGTCGAGGCCGAGGATGGCCTCGAGCCGTTCGAGAAAGGCGCGACACTTCTTCGGCAGCTCCGCGATCGACGTGCACCCGGCGGTGCTCGCCTGCCACCCCTCGACCTCATCATAGACCGGCTGGCACTCCCTGAGGATGTCGGTCTCGTTGGGGAAATCCTCGATCGTTTCGCCACGGTACCGATAGGATCGGCAGATCTTCAGGACGGGAAACGCGTCGAGCACATCCAGCTTGGTCAGGGCCAGGGTGCTCAGGCCGTTCACCCGGGTGGCGTACTGCAGCCCGACCGCGTCGAGCCACCCGCAGCGCCGCGGCCTGCCGGTCGTGGCGCCGTACTCGTCTCCGCGGTCGCGGAGTTCATCCCCGATGCGGTCCTTGAGTTCTACCGGGAAGGGCCCTTCGCCCACCCGGGTCGTATAGGCCTTCGTGACCCCCAGGACGCCGTCGATCCGCGTCGGCCCGACGCCGGTCCCGATGCAGGCCCCTCCGGCGGTCGCGCTGCTCGAGGTGACGTACGGGTACGTCCCCAGGTCCACGTCGAGCAGGGTGCCCTGCGCCCCCTCGAACAGGATCTTTTTCCCCTCCTCGATCATCCGGTTGAGCGTCGCCGAGGCATCGACCAGGAAGCCCCGGATCTCGCCGAAGAGCGCCATCTGTTCCTCGAAGATCCGGTCGGGGTCGAGGGCGTGCAGCGCGCTCGTCTTCGGCGCGTGGGCCCGCTTCTCGGCGAGATTGATCCGTAGGCGCTCGTGAAAGAGGGCCGGGTCGAACAGGTCCCCGACCCGGATCCCCACGCGTGCCACCTTGTCGGCGTAAGCCGGGCCGATTCCGCGCCCGGTGGTCCCGAGGGGACGGACGGTGTTCTGTTCCCGCTCTTTGTCCAGAATCTTGTGATAGGGGAGGACGAGATGCGCGTTCTTCCCGATGTAGAGATGTCCTTCCGCCTTGACGTCGAGGCGCTTCAGCTGCACAAGCTCGTGGGTGAGGCCGGGCATGTCGACCACCACCCCGTTGCCCAGGACGCAGATTTTCCCTTTGCGCAAGATGCCGGAAGGGACGAGATGGAGGACGACCTTCTCTTTTCCAACGACCACCGTGTGACCCGCGTTATTCCCTCCCTGGTAGCGCGCCACGGCGTCGAAAGACTCGCTGATGGTGTCAACGATTTTTCCCTTGCCCTCGTCGCCCCACTGGGTGCCGACCACGATCACATTGGCCATGCCAGTGTCCCGTCCGTGACGCGTTGGCAGAAGTCGGCGACGGGGTACGTCGCCTCCGTCCCCGCCGTGAGGTCGCGTAGGGTCAGCGACTCCTTCGGCATGCCCTGCAGGCCCAGGATGATCGCCCGGGGGATGGCGCTCACCCGGGCGTACTCCAGCGACCCCTGAAGATCGCGCCGGATGATGTCCCGGGCGACCGCAAAGCCTTTGCTCCGCAGGGTCCGGGCGATGAAGAGCGCCTGCCGCTTGTCCGGATTGAAGTCGATGATGAGGAAGTCGGGTCCCTGATCCGGTGGCAGTATGCCCTCGGCCTCCAGGGAGGCGAGGACCTTGTCCATCTCGAAGGCAAATCCGGTGGCGGGACACGGGTAGCCGAACTGGCCGATCAGATTATCGTACCGCCCGCCGCTGCCGATGGGATACCCGAGCGACGCGGTGAAGACCTGGAAGACGACGCCGGTGTGGTAGTCGAAGGCGTAGGTCTCGCCGAGGTCGATAATGATGTGCTCCGCCAGGCCGTAGGTCTTGAGGACGCCGTACACCTGAGTCAGGTTCTCGAGGGCGGCACGCGACTGCTCCGTGAGCGCCCACGCCTTCGCCGATTCCAGGGTCGCTTCCCCGCCGTACAGCGTGGTCAGGCGCTGGATCCCCTCCTTGAGTCGCGGCTCGACCGGCAGCGGGCTGAGGGTAAGCTCCAGCTCCACGGCGTCCTTCCGCCGGAGCGCCGACAGGATCCGGCGGCGGAGCTCGGGAGACGGGTCGAGCGCGTTTAGCATGCCGCGGAGGAACTCCACCTGGCCGACGTCGATCTGGAAATCGCGGAGGCCCGCCTCCTGACACCCCTCGACCGCCATGGCGATCATCTCGGCGTCCGCTTCGGCGCGGTCCGAGCCGATGAGCTCCACGCCGGCCTGGAAGAACTCCCGCTGCCGTCCCGCCTGGGGCTCCTCGTGGCGGAAGACCGAGGCGGAGTAGGCCAGGCGCAGGGGCAGGGGATGATGCCGGAGCGTCGCGGCCACCATCCGCGCGACCTGCGGGGTCAGATCCGACCGGAGCGCCAGGAGCAGGCCGGTCTGTCGGTCCACGAACTTGACGGCCTTCCCGTGCAGCCCATCACCCGCCCCGTGCGCGAAGATGTCGAGGTATTCGAAGGTCGGAGTGAGGATTTCCCGGAAGCCCCAGCGCTGGAAGACAGCGAGGAGCGTCTTTTCGATCCACCGGAGGCGGGCCGCCTCGGGCGGCGAGAGGACGCGAACCCCTTTGGGAATGGCCGTGGGGATCACCTCAAACCTTCACCATCTTGGCATAGACGATGTTGGGCATCCGGCGGATCTCGTCCAGGACCGGGGTCGGGATCGCGTCGTCCACATTCACGACGGACACCGCCCGGCCTCCCGGCTTTTCCCGGCCCAGGACCATGCCGGCGATGTTGACCTGGTTCTGCCCGAGGAGCGTCCCGATCTTGCCGATCACCCCCGGCACGTCGAGGTTGGAGAAGACGAGGAGATACCCTTCCGGGACGGCCTCGAGCGAGAACTCGTCGATCCGCACGACGCGCGGCTCGCGCCGGCTGAAGAGCGTCCCGGCGACGAGGTGGTGTCCCCGGTCGGTCAAAATGGTGACGGAGATGAGGCTGGTGTAGTCCTCTTCCTCGCTGGTCTTGGACTCGACCACGCGGATCCCCCGCTGTCGCGCGAAGGGGAGGGCGTTCACGATGTTGATGGTGCCGGAAATGATCGGGTCCAGGACCCCCTTCACCACCGCCGCCGTGAGCGACGAGGTGTCATAGTCCGCGACCTCGCCGGTGTAGTCGATCCGGACCTCCTGGAAGCGTCCCTCGGCCAGTTGCGAATCGAGCCGTCCCAGCTTCTCCGCCAGTGTGAGGTAGGGCTTGATCTTGGAGAGTAGCTCCGGCTCCATCGAGGGGGTGTTGACCGAGTTCCGGACCACCCCCGTTGTGAGAAAGTCCAGGACCTGCTGGGCGATGGCCACGGCCACGTTCTCTTGAGCCTCGGCGGTGGCGGACCCGAGGTGCGGAGTGCCGATGAAGTTCTCCAGGGACAGGAGCGGGCTCGCCGTATTCGGCTCCTTTTCAAAGACATCGCAGGCGGCGCCCGCCACGTGCCCGCTCACCATCGCCTCGTAGAGCGCCTCCTCATCCACCACGCCCCCCCGGGCGCAATTGATGATGCGGACGCCCCGCTTCATCACCGCGAGGCTCTCGCGGTTGATCATGTGACGGGTGTCGGAGCCGAGCGGGACATGGAGCGTGATGAAGTCGGACTGGCGGTAGACCTCGTCCAGGTCGGCCAGCTCGACCCCGATGCGGCTTGCCACCTCGGCCGAAATGAAGGGGTCGTAGGCCAGGACGCGCATGGCAAAGCCCTTGCCCCGCTTGGCCACCTCGGATCCGATCCGACCCAGCCCGATGACGCCGAGCGTCTTGTTGTACAGCTCGACGTTCAGGAACTTTCCCTTCTCCCATCGGCCCTCGCGCAGCGACGCGGCTGCCTGAGGGATGTGCTTGGCGAGGGCGAGGAGGATGGACAGGGTGTGCTCGGCGGTCGTGATGGTGTTGCCGGTCGGGGTGTTCATGACGACCACTCCCTGGGCGGTGGCGACTTCCACATCGATGTTGTCCACCCCCACGCCGGCCCGCCCGATGACCTTGAGCTGCTTCCCCGCCCGGATCACTTCGGCAGTCACCTTGGTCGCGCTCCGGACGATCAGGGCGTCGTGCGCCTTGATCTCCTTCAGCAACTCCTCCGGTGCAATGTTTTGCCGGAGGCTGACCTGGATCTGCGGGTGCTGGCGCAGCACGTCGAGACCCCTGGGCGAAATATCGTCCGTGACCAACACGCGCATCCGTTGCTCCATATGATGTCCCCTGAACTACTGTGCCAGGACTTCCTGGGCCGCCCGGATCCCCTCGCCGATCTTGACCGGGTATCCCAGCTCCGCCAGCGTCAGTTCCAGCGCGGACAGCGCGACGACGACGTCGGAGGCATCCGCGTACCCCATGGTCGCGAGGCGGAAGATCTTCCCCTTGAGCGATCCTTGACCGCCCGCGATGATCACCCCATGCTTGGCCCTGAGCGTCTTCACGATCGCGCCGCCATCAATCCCCTTCGGGACGTGGACCGCAGTGACGGCGGGGCTCGGGCGCTCAGCGAAGAGCTCCAGTCCCAGGGCCGTAACGCCCGCCCGCATCGCGGCCGCGAGGCGCGCGTGTCGCCGGACGATGTTCGCAAGCCCCTCGGTCCGGATCATCCGAAGGGTCTGCTGCAGCCCGACCACCAGCGAAATGGCCGGCGTGAAGCGGGACTGGTTCTTGAGCAGGTGCGTGCGCTCGGCGGCGAAGTCGAAGTAGTACCTGGGAAGCCGGGCCCGCTCCACGGCCGCCCACGCCTTCCGGCTTACTCCGACCAGCGTCAGGCCGGGGGGCAGCATTAAGGCCTTCTGCGACCCGGCGACCACCACGTCGAGGCCCCAGGCATCCACGGGCAGGTCCATCACGCCCAGGCTGGTAATGGCGTCCACCACCAGGAGTGCCGGCGTCTTACGGACGATCCGCGCGATGGCCTCGATGTCGTGCAGCACCCCAGTCGACGTCTCGCTGTGGGTGCTGAAGACGGCTGCGACCTGCGGATCTCTCTCGAGGGCGGCGGCCACGAGGGCGGGATTCACCGCCTTCCCGTACGGGACGTCAACGGGAACACCGTCGATGCCGTACGCCTGGCAGATCTCTCCCCAGCGCTCGCCGAATTTTCCGCCGCGGATCACGAGCGCCCGATCGCCCGGGGACAGGATATTGACCACGGCCGCCTCCATGCCGCCGGTCCCGGACGCCGCGAAGAGCAGGACCTCTTCGGCCGTCTGAAAGAGTCCCTTGAGGCCTTCTCGCACCTCGGCGAAGAGCGCCTCATACTCCGGGGTCCGGTGGTGCAGGATGGGCAGGGCCATCGACAGGAGGGCCTCGGGCGGGACGGGAGTCGGCCCGGGCGCAAACAGGTGCGTTTTTTTCATTCAAGCCTCTCCTGTAAAGGAAGGGGTCGATGCGGAGGGAGGACAGCTGGTGCGAACCCGCAGGAAGGATGCCTCACTCCGATACCGGACTATGCGGGCATCGTCGGCTTGATGGCGTATGCGGCATGGTCAGTGTCTGCAGCATAGTTCCCCCGGCACGCGGAGGAGATATAGATCAACATGGCCATTTACTATAACGGGAAGGGTAGAGTGTGTCAAGCCGAAAGCCCGACGCCATTTTCGTTGTGGAGCGAAGGGTTCTGTGCTACGCTCCCACCCTTAGAGCATCGCGACCGGCGAGGAGGATCCACTGATGAACCGTCGGGGCACCCTGGTCGTGCGCGCGTCCCTGTTCCTGCTCGTCGTCGCCCTTGGGAGCCTCGGGTGGATGCCCGCCACTGCCGCCCCGCCGCCGTCCCTGAAGGTGGCCGTCAACGAACCGGCGCCCGATTTCGCCCTGACCCTCCTCTCGGGGGAGCCGATTCGCCTCATCGATTTCCGCGGCAAGGTGCTCGTCCTGAACTTCTGGGCCTCGTGGTGACCCTACTGCCAGCGGGAGTCTCCCGCTCTCGTCACGGCGTACGAAAAGTTCAAGACCCGCGGGGTGACGTTTCTCGGAGTCAACATCTGGGACAAGGAGGAGGCGTCGCGGAAATTCGTCGCCGAGCGCGGCGTTCCCTATCTCATCGGGCACGATAAGGGGGATCGCGTCGCCACGCTGTACGGTGTGCAGGGCACACCGACCACGGTATTCGTCGCCCGGGATGGCCGGGTGGCCGCCGTCGTCCAGGGAGTGATGGAGCTCGAGAGTATGACCGCCCTCCTGGAGCGGCTCTCCCAGGGTCCATGACCGCCTGGAGCGGTCCGGTCAAGGGGAGCCTCATGGTCCTCGGGGCGGCCGCGGCCTGGGGGCTGATGGGCACGCTGGCCCGCTACCTCTTCACGGGTGGCGAGGTCGGGCCGCTCGCCCTTACGGCCATTCGCTCGACGGTCGCGGCCCTGATACTGGTCGTGGGTTTGCTTGTGTGGGACAGAGGCCAGTTGCGTCTTCCCCTGAGGGAGATTCCCCTGGCCGCCCTGGTGGGGGTGGCCGGACTGGCCATGGCCAACTTCACTTACTTTTACACGATCAGCCTCACCAACGTGGCGACCGCCATCCTCCTCCAGTACATGGCGCCCATTCTCGTTGCGCTGGCCTCCGCCCTCTTTCTGGGGGAACGGCTGACGTGGCTGACGCTCCTCGCCCTGGGGTTGGCCGTGGGCGGATGCTTCTTCATGGTCAAGGGGTACGATCCCGCGTTCCTTCGCGTGAATCTGCCGGGGCTCATCAGCGGATTGCTGTCGGCCTGTGCCTTTGCCGGCTATACCCTCCTCACCAAACGGGCCGTGGGACGGATGCCGTCCTGGACGCTACTGGCGTACGCGTATACATTCGCCATGCTCTTCTGGTGGACGCTCACCCCGCCGTGGCTGCTCATTTCAGAGGGGTATACGCTGCGGCTGTGGGCGATCTTCTTCCTCATCGGTGCGGGGGGGACCGTCCTTCCCTTCGCCCTCTACACCTTTGGCCTCACGTACCTGCCGGCGACCCAGGTCAGCATCATCAGCACGATGGAGCCGGTGGTGGCGGCGGGGGCCGGCTTGCTCCTCCTCGGGGAAGCGCTGCATTGGCCGCAGCTGTTGGGCGGCGTCCTGGTCGTGACGGGGGTCGTCCTAGTCCAGCGCGCCTCGCCGTCGCCCCGCCTGGCGGTCGATCGGCTGCCGGTGCGACGTTAAGAAGGGGGTCCACGATGCCCTTTGATCCGATCTCGTTGCTCTACCAGTTCTACGAGCGTCGGCTCCTGCGGGAGGTGCGGCGGGGGGCCCTGCCCAGGCACATCGGTCTCATCCTCGATGGCAACCGGCGCTACGCTCAGGAGCTAGGACTCAGCGATCCCCTCGAGGGGCACCGGCTGGGGGCGGACAAGCTGGAGCAGGTGCTCGACTGGCTGGAGCACCTCCACATCCGGATCATTACCATCTACGTCCTCTCCACCGAGAATCTCTCCCGCCCGCACCGGGAGTTGGACGGGCTGCTTCGGCTCATTGAGGCCAAGATGCGCGCCGTTGCGGTGGACCCCAAGATCCATCGGAAGGGGGTCCGGGTCCGGGCGGTCGGTCAGCTCGAGTTGCTGCCCACGTCCCTGCAGGAAGCGATTGCGCACGCCCAGGAGACCACACAGGTCTACAGTAATTTCTTCCTGAACATCGCCGTGGGATACGGGGGACGGCAGGAGATCGCCGATGCGGTAAGGCAGCTGCTCAAGGATCGGGCGCGGCGGGGGATGCCCCTCACGCAGGTGGCCGACGAGATCACGCCCGAAGAGATCGGCAAGTATCTCTACATGTACGATCTTCCCGATCCGGATCTCATTATCCGGACGAGCGGCGAGGTCCGCCTCTCTGGCTTCCTCCTCTGGCAGAGCGCCTACAGCGAATTCTACTTCTGCGACGCCTACTGGCCCGCCTTTCGCAAGATCGACCTCCTCCGAGCCATCCGGAATTATCAGCAGCGCAGGCGGCGCTTCGGGACGTAGGTCTCTCCGTCGAGAGCCCATCGTTCACAGTTCAACGTCAACGGGCGTAATCAGCCGATCGTTTCCGGCGCACGACTCCACGGGCCGGGGTCTTGCTGTGTGGGGGCCTCGGGGGGGAGCATCTGGAGCAACCGCTGATTGAGCGCCGCCGGGTCCGGCAGCCGCCTCAGCTCGATTCCCTCAAGCTTCGCGATGACCAGCTCGCACGGGGCCAGGATGCGGCAACCCGGCTCGAGGTGTCCGCCGATGGCCCCGTCCTGGTTTGACAGGACCATGTGGGCCTGGACTTCGTAGTCGGCGATCACTCCCGCGATGGCGAGGATCTCCAGACCTTCCTTACGCTCGGCGCGGTAGCGCTCGAGGTTGGGCCAGGCGGTCGAGCGGGCGCCCGTGAAGCGGGCACGATCCACCGAGCCGAAGCCCGTGAGGATCACGCCGTTCCGAATCTCCTGCTCGCGACAGAGTTGTGCGATCGACTCGAGCAGGTCCTCCCCGTGCGCGAGCCGGGCGACGATCACTTCTCCTACGGTCGTGGCTTTGCCGCTGATCATGGCGGCCTCCTCTGCCGGATGTGGTTACGCTTTCTCTCCCCGGGGGAGGGCAGCGCCCGCGATGGCGGCGACGGAATCGAAGCCGTGGCGGGCAAGGTACGACTCGATGCCGGCCAGGACTTTCAGGGGGGCGGACGGATCGAGGAAGTTGGCGGTGCCCACCTGCACGGCGCTCGCCCCGGCGAGCAGGAACTCGACGGCGTCGTCGCCGGTCATGATCCCGCCGATGCCGATGATGGGGAGTGTCACGGCCTGCGCGACTTCCCAGACCATCCGGAGGGCAATGGGGCGAATGGCCGGGCCGGAGAGCCCGCCGGTGGCCCCGGGCAGCTTGGGCTTTCGGCGGCGGAGATCGATGGCCATGCCGAGGATGGTGTTGATGAGGGAGAGGGCATCCGCCCCCGCGTCGGCGGCCGCCCGGGCGATCACCGTGATGTCGGTGACGTTGGGAGACAGCTTCGGAA
>Ga0209341_10000653_pt1 | contig 35646 bp, 35 predicted proteins | sample RifCSP13_2_FD_184020 | JGI IMG/M metagenome (GOLD analysis project Ga0209341, IMG submission 184020) | Soil microbial communities from Rifle, Colorado - Rifle CSP2_sed 13_2 (SPAdes) (version 2) | ecosystem: Environmental > Terrestrial > Deep subsurface > Rock core/Sediment | place: Rifle...
GCCTTTCGGTGCCTTCTTCCGAGTGGATCACATTCCGGGCTCGGATGTCCGCTTGGTGATGGATATCCCAGTGCACTGGTGGGCGCAGCGACCTCGGCGAAATTCATACAGCACCGCTCGAAGTTCGCTTCCTAGATCTGCAGCGTTCGGCGCAATGGATCCACCGGCGGTCAACGGGTCGAGGACGTTGCGACGGAATTCGGGCGGATATCGGTACGGCATACAGGCCTCCTTTAGGGGTCTCATGCATGCCCGATCAAGGCTTCCAATGCCACGAAACCCGGTCAACGCCAGAGCCGCCGGAAACCCGGACGGGTTCAAACCGGTCCTCAGCACCGTGTCGACATCAGCTGGGGCACCAGGTCAGGGCACATCGGCCCTGCCCGCAGTTCGGAGAGAAACCGTCAGTCCGATGATCGCGAGCTCCGGCCCAGATCGACTTGGGCCGCGTCAGCGGCGGACTTCGACCGCCAACCAGGCGAGGGCCTGGGTGGTGTCGCCTGCCGGGAAGTACTCCAGACCCACCGCTCCGTCGTAGCCCAGTTCGTCGAGATGGTTGAGGAAGCTCCTGTACAGCAGGGTGCCAGTTCCCGGTTGATGGCGGCCTGGCACGTCGGCGAGCTGCACGTGCCGGATCAGGTCGATCGTCGCATCGAGCCGCTCGAAGATATCGTCGCCAGACCTTGCGACGTGATAAGCGTCGAACTGCAGCCGGACTGCTTCATGATCCACCTGCCCGATCACCTCGAGCGCATCGCCGACCGTCGGCACCGCGTAGCCTGGCCAGTCGAGGGCGTTGATGGGCTCGACAAGGAGGGTGATCCCTGCGTTCTGCGCTTTGGGGGCGAGCGTCGTCAGATTGCCCGAAGCGACCTCGAGCGCCTGCTCGCGAGGCACGCCTTCGGGCAGCATCCCGGAGAGGACGTTGAGTAGCCGGGTTCCCAGCAGCCGGGCGGCATCGATGGCAGCCAGCACCGCCTCCCGGAGTTCGGATTCGCGCCCAGGCAGCGCCAGCAGCCCGCGTTCGCCGGCCTCCCAGTCGCCGGGATAGGGATCGAACAGCACCAGTTCAAGACCCAGGTCGGCGAGGAGCTCGCCGACACGATCGATGTCGAGGTCGTGGATGAACAGGCGCTCCACGCGAGCGAAACCCGCGGCGGCAGCGGCACCGAATCGGTCGTAGGGATCGTCGAGTTCCGGCCAGAGCGTCGTCAGGTTGGCGGAGTATCTGGGCATGGACTCAGCTTTCCTTGAGGTGGTCTGTGAGGGTTATCCCGGATGCCTCTCCGCACAGGCAGACCAGGGCCGCCATGTCGTCGTTGCCCATGCCATTGCCGACCGCCTCGACGAAGATCTGCTGGTTGAGGCCGCCGCGAAGGATGGCGTTCAGCGCCTCCTCATGGATCAAGCCGAGATCCCCGGGGATCAGGCCGACGGGCGTAGCCTCGGCAAAGTCGCGTTCGATGAAACGGAGGATGTTGCGCCGCATCATGCTCAACTCCTGTCTCGACGGCTCCAACCAGGCGGGCGGCGCGCTAGTGCCAGCACCCACGGGCAGGGGGTGGCGACGGATCCGGCGGGGTCGATGAGCGAAGGCCTAGTACTGACCGAAGACGACGGGTGGCGAGAAGATCGTCACGAACTCCAGTGTCCCTGGCCCGAAAGACTCGATGGCGTGATGCAGTCCGACCGGGATGTAGACAGCCGTGCCCGGCTCGAGGTCGATCGATCCCTTCGGGGACTTGATCACACCGGTTCCGGCCATGATGTAGATGATCTCCTCTTCCTTTTCGTGAACGTGGCCCTCGGGGGCCGAGCCTTCGGGCCAGTGGCAAACGCCCATCGTGACCTGCTTGGCATCGGTCGTCTTGGGGCCGACTAGGTATCGGACGTCTCGACCGGGAAGGTTGAAGACCTCTGCATCCCTAAGGTTGACAGCTTGCAGCACTATGACTTACCTCTCGTCGAATGTCTGATGACCAACATAAGCTAATCGGATATATGCTGTCCTGCGACGTCTACAAGTGGGTCGATGGCCAGGATCAGGGTTTTCGGCCGCCTCGTGGGAGGGTTGCCCGTGCAGATTGGACTGTGGATCGGCCGGGTTGTGGACACCGGGTCCCCGTATCTGACCATTACCCTTCAGCGGCGGAACACACATGAACGGATTCGAGCGCATCCGGGTCAACCGGGAGCCATTGGCGACCGAGGTGGTACGGCAGATCATCGACAAGATTCTCGCCAACCGGATGAGAATCGGGGATCGGCTCCCTTCCGAACGGAAGCTCGCGGAGATGCTGGGTGTGGGCCGGTCGGTGATTCGCGAGGCGCTCAAGTCGCTGACCGTCCTCGGCTTGATCGACGTTCGTCAAGGGGACGGCACCTATCTGAGCGATCCGGATACGGGTTTCACGACCAGGGTGATCGAATGGGGCCTCCTTCTCGGAGCGCACGAGGCACTCGATCTCGTGGAGGCGCGCTGCCACCTCGAAGCGGTCATCGCTGGACTGGCCGCATCGCGGCGCAGCGAGGAGGACATCGAAGCCCTTCGTCGACACCTTGCCGAGATGGAGGTCAGCCAGTCCGACACGGGGCGTTTCGTCCACGCCGATATGGCATTCCACGCCAGGACGGCCGAGGCTTGCGGCAACGGCACGCTGGAGCGGATGATGTCTGGAATCACGGTGTTGCTCCAGGTGTGGATCAGACGGGTCATGCAACAGCCCGAAAGCTATGCGCCGACCCTCGATGAGCATCGTCGTCTGTTTGCCGCCATCGAGGTGGGCGATGTCGACGGCGCCCAGGCTGCCGCTGCCGCCCATATGCGACAGGCGCGAACCCGTCTGGAAAGGTCCCTAGCCGACGACAAATTCGTGCCATCGCAACTCTGACCTAGAACTGGGGGTAACCGGTTGACCGGTGCGCCAGTCCTATCGAGAACCGGTTTTCTTTGCCGACTTGCCCAGCCTCGGCGATTCGACCTGGCACTCGGGCCCGGCCGCGTTCGGGTGACCTCGACAGCCTGCCCCGAAATCCCGGTTTGGATGATCGTCCGGGGTTAGGCGCCGGGTTGATCCTTCTCCCTGAGCCCATCGAGCACCCGCTTGGTGTATTCGATGGCGAGCCGGGGGCTGGTGAGCACGCTCAGACCTGTTTCCTGCTCAACCCGGGGCGCCAACCGGGCCATCGATGCCTGGGCGAAGAGGATCACGTCGACCTGGGGCGCGAGCTTGCGGGCGGCATCGATCACCATTGTGTCGTGCCGGTCCTTTTCCCCCCCCATGAGGGCCTCGAAGGCCGCACTCGACAGCGACTGGTGGATCTCGACCGTCTTGTCGATCGCGGCCGCCTTCTCCTGAATCAGGTCGACAGTGGGCTGTAGGGTGGTCTGGACCGTAGCCATCACGCCAATTCGGCTCGCTTCGCGAGCGGCCTTCTCGGTGTGCGCATCGTCGATCTTGATGACCGGGATGTCGACGAGCTCGCGGGCCACGTCGATGGTGGGACCCAGCGACGAGCACAGCGAGAGAACGGCGTCGGCTCCGGCGATGGCGGCCGCCTCGACGTAGGCGCACATTCTACGAGTCACAGCCGGGCTGATGCGTTGCTCTGCCATGACCGTGGCCAGCAGCGAGTCGTCCATGATGTTGATCAGGTGCACGTCCGGCATGATCTCCCGGTACATGTCCCGCATCATGGTCTCCACTGTCAGGAAGACCGCGCTCGTGTGGATGAGGGCAAGCTTTCGTTGCATGGCGTCGTGCATCACCTTCGGGGCCTACAGCCTGCCGCCGTCGCTTGGCAACTCGGAATAGGCAACCTCGGGTCGCTGCGGGCGAAGCGGCTAGCTGCGCGCCAGTATAGGAGGGGTCACGAAGGGCTTCGTCGGGGTTCAGAGTTTGGACGCAGTATTTGCATTAGGTCAGCGGATGATTCGCCGGGGTAGCTTTCCTAGCGGTAATCGAATTGAGGCCGAAGAGGCAAACGCAATGTGCGAGTACCTGATGGCAATGATGCCGGATGACGGGTCGGCTCAGAGAACACCAGCGAGGCCGAACTCGTGCTCTGGGCTGCGGTGTGCGCTCCACGTGCTGAGCGCTTTCGAGTGATTCTTCTCGGCACATCGGGGACTCGCCCAAGGTGCCCATGTTTGCTCGACAAGTAGCATGCCCCCGATGTCAGCCAAGCGATCGCCTGCACCCTTGTCGCCGGTGAGATCCGAACCAGTGACTGGGCAGGACCAGCACAACGGACCGAGGCGGGCGGAAATGGCGCGACCGGTGCTCGCATCCGAGGGACAGAAGATGACAGGGATCACCGGCAGAGGCGGACCATGACGGTTGGGGCCGTCGTGGCGTGGAGGTGGCCATGAGCAGCGGAACATCCCGGAAGGATCCGATCGCCACGGCTGTCGTCGGCATGGGGGGATATGCGGGGCGGATCATCGACCTGCTGTTACGGACGGAGAGCGATGACGACCATCCCCCGCGCCTCGTGGCCGTGACATCCTCGAACCCCACCCGGCATCCGGAGATGGCCAGCCGATTGGCAGCGCACGGTGTGGAAATCTGCCCGTCCCTCGACGTGCTGCTGTCGCGGGAGGACGTCGAGGTGGTCTGGCTCCCCGTACCCATCGATCTCCATCTGCCATTCCTCGACCGGTCACTGACGGCCGGCAAGGCGGTGCTTTGCGAGAAGCCGGCAGCGGGCTCCGTCGACGCCTGCAACCTTATGATTGCAAGCCGGGATCGCCACGGTCTCCCGGTGGCGATTGGCTACCAGAGTATCTACGACCCGTCGACGACGACGCTCAAACGACGGATCGTGGCAGGCGATTTGGGTCCGATCAGTTCGGCCACCCTGCGCGGTGTCTGGCCCCGCGACAGCACGTACTACGGTCGGACCGATTGGTCCGGCCGGCTCAAGCGCAACGGCGAATGGGTCCTGGACAGTCCGGTGCAGAACGGCCTGAACCATTTTGTAAACCTCACCCTATTCCTGCTGGGGCCGACGGCGGCTGAGAGTGCCGTTCCGGTCTCCGTGGAGGCGGAGCTGTATCGGGCCAACGACATCGAGAACTATGACACGGCCAGTATCAAGGTCGTGCTGGACACGGGAGCAACCTTCCTCCTTCTGGTCACGCATGCCGCCCTGGAGACCGTTCATCCCGTCATTCGTCTCACCGGCGAGCGAGGCACGGCGACATGGCGGTTCGACGGCGACATAACTCTGCGCGATGCGTGGGCAGGCGCGAAAGAGACTATCGAGCCCCTCGATGTCGAGGCGCAACGGGCGAGCATGGTGTCCGCCTTCAACCGGTTAGCGCGCGGCACACCGGACCCAGACCGCAGCGTGGCAACGCTTGAGCAGGCTAGGGCGACGCTCGTCGCCGTCAACGGCGCAAGCGAGGCTGCCCCGGTGCACACAGTGCCGGCGAGTTGCATCAAGGTCGTTGAGAAAGACGATGGGGCCGCCATCCGGACGATCCCCGGCATCGAGGAGCTGTTCGTCCAGTGTGCGGAACGGGGGCAGATGCTGCACGAGTCGGGCGGCGCCAATTGGACGGTTCCCGCCCGCGGGAAGGACCTGTCCGGCTATGACCACTTCGCCGGTCCGTGGCGCGCAGGCGATGACTGACAGAGCGGAGACCGGTCGGGTCGTGCGCTGCTCATGGCGAGGAGCGTTGCGTAGGCAACAACGAGCAGGAAGTTCCCGAGATGAGGAACGGACGTCGCGCATGATCCACGATGTTCTCTCATTCAACTCCTCGGTGATGACCCTGGTGCCGGGTGACGTCATCCTCACCAGCACACCACCGGGAGCGGGGGAGGTCTATCCGGGGGACCGGGTCGAGATCGAGATCGAAGACATCGGGATGTTGGCCAACCCGGTGGTGGCCGGCTGAATCACGCCGGCGTTCCGCGCCCTAACGCAGAGGGCGGGGGACGGCCCGGTCAGGGAAGGGCGCCGAGCAACGCATCACCCACCGCCTGGGTGGTGGCCGTGCCGCCCAGGTCGGGGGTGAGCGTGTCGCCGCGCCCCGTAACGGTCTCGATCGCCGAGACCACGTCGGCGGCCGCGTCCGGGTACCCCAGATGGTCGAGCATCATGGCAGCCGACCAGCAGGTGGCGATCGGATTGGCGATGCCCTGGCCGGCGATGTCGGGGGCCGAACCGTGGATTGGCTCGAACATCGAGGGATGCTCCCCGGATGGGTCGATGTTGGCACTGGGGGCGACGCCGATACTTCCGGCCACCGCGGCCCCCAAGTCGCTGAGGATGTCGCCGAAGAGATTGGAGGCGACGATCACGTCGTGAGTCTCAGGCCTGAGCACGATCTCGGCAGCGAGGGCGTCCATGTGGACCCTACGAGTAGCTACGTGGGTGAACTCGCGAGACGTCTCCTCGAAAATCTCGTCCCAGAAGGTCATGGTGTGGATGATCCCGTTGGATTTGGTTGCCGCGGCCAGCTTGCGCTCCCGGGAGGAGGCGAGCTCGAAGGCGAACCGCATGACGCGTTTAACCCCTCTACGCGTGAACACCGACTCTTGGATGGCAATCTCGTCGTCGGTGCCGTGGTAAAGGCGACCCCCGATCTCCGAGTACTCACCTTCCACGTTCTCCCGAACGACTACGAAATCAATCGGCTGCTCCGACCTTAGAGGGCCCCTGATACCCGGAAGCCGCCTGATGGGCCGCAGGTTGATCTGCTGGCGGAAGGCACGGCGGATGGGGATGAGCAGTCCCCAGAGTGACAGGTGGTCCGGGACTCTCGGATCACCAACCGCCCCAAGGAAGATGGCATCGTAGCCGGCGAGTTGGTCCAGACCGTCGGGCGGCATCATGCGACCTGTCCGGATGTAGTACTCGCAGTTCCACTCGTACTCGTCCCACGTGAAGCGCACCCCGTAGCGCGATGCTGCTGCCTCCACGAGTGCCACCGCCGGGCCGACCACTTCCCGGCCGATGCCATCTCCGGGCAACAGTGCGATGCGATGGCCGGTCGGCGGTGTGCTGTGGGTCATGAATTGCCCCCCTTATCGACGAGCAGGCCCCAGTGGGGCGCTTGGAGGTTGGTTTTGGTATCGCTGGTCAGGGTGCCACCCACACGAAGGCAGCGAGGCCACGAACGAGCCCACAAGACTGACAGAGGCCTCTGACGTTGGGGGGGTGGCTAGCGGAGGGCGACATGGATCAGGGAGCGTACCGGCGACCCCGTGGTCACCGCTTACCGACGGTGGGGCGTGGACCTAAATCGGGATGGCTTTTGAGTATCTCAACCCGCGGGAGAACCCTTCCGGTGGGATGGTCGAGCCCGCTCGATCGCTCGTTCGCGCAGGTTGCTTGATACGGTGAACTTGGTCCGGCGTGACAACTCGTGCAGAAGGCCGAACTGGCCGTCGCCAAAGCCTGAGCGTATCCTCACGGCCGAGCCGTAGGCCGTCGGGGCGGAGGCTCAGCTCCCGGAAACAGCCGATCCGGTAAGGGAGCCGCCATTGGCCTCGGTTCGGCGCCGAGCCAGGGACACCAGCAACGCGGCCAGGCTCATAAACGCGGCTGAGGACACCCAGGCCAGCCGGAACGACGCGACGCCGAGTACGGCTCCGAAGACGATCGGTCCGATCGATCCCCCGATCGACATGCCGGTCTGAGTTACTCCGGTTGCCCAGGACGGCGTTGAGGGGTTCCACTGCACCGTCGCGTGGTGGATCATCCCGTTCCAACCCCACCCGAAGATGAACGTAGGGAAGCTGGCGAGGACGCGCAAGGGCCAGGAATCCGCTAAGGCCAGAAGGATGAAACCTACCGCTCCGAGCACCCAAAATACCGCGAGGGTCCATGCGATGTCGGCTCGGCCGAACCTGCGATCGGCAATCCAGCCGGCGAGTAGGCGCCCCACGACGCCGCCAACGCCGCCCACTGCGAACCAGATTCCTGCCGTTCCCTTGCTGACCCCGCCCCGGATCGCCGAGTCCACGAAGAATGCGACCATGCCGGTGGTAGCGGCCGAGCCGCACGCCCCAGCGGCGGCCAGGGGTGCCAGTTGGCGGAGCGACCCCGAGGCGCGCCGGATGACCTCCCGCGGCAACCCGTCACCGCCACGGGGGGTGGCTCGCGCCGAGGCCAGCACGAGACCGCCGAGGAGGGCGATGAGGGCTATGGTCCACCGCCATCCGATACCAGCGCCGACCGTTGACACGGCCAATCCGGCGATCATTGCTGCGACCGGGATGGAGGACTGCTTCAACGCGAAGGCCCGGCCGAGACGCTCCGGCGGCAACGCTCGGGAAAGAGCCGCGTTTCCTCCGGGTTGGGTGAATGTGTTGGCGAGACCGCCGACAAAGACGGCGAGTGCCAATTGCAGGCCATTGCGGGCCAGGGCAATGCCCGTCAGCGAAGCCGCCACACCCAGAGCGGCCACGGAGATGGTCCATATTGGCCCGCGCACGTCTCCCAGATGGCCCGCCGGGAACGAGAAGAGGATCGTGCCCACGAAGTACCCCGCGACGATCGTCCCAAACCAGACCTCGCTCAGGCCCAGGGAGGCCTGGATGTCCGGACCGAAGGCGCCCAGGAAGAAGTACGGCATCACTCCGAGGCTCGTCGAAAGCATGACGCTGACGATCACCCGTCGGTTCCGGCCGACGCTCGAGGTCGCGGGCCCAGTTGTCATCAGACGGCGAGCGCCTTAAGGACGGGGACAAGGGAGCCCTTCAGCTCTAGACCAATGCCGGGGACGTCGGGGAGACCGATTCTGCCGCCTTCGATGGGGAAGCCGTCGGCGAACCCTCCGATGGGGGCGAAGAGGCCCGGGTACGACTCGCACGGCCCCAGACCAAAAGCCGCTGTGAGGGCTAGGCTCAACTGATGGCCGCCGTGTAAACACACCTGCTGCGGCGACCAGCCGTGTTCTTGGAGCAGGTCGAGAATCCGGAGGAACTCGGTAAGCCCGTAACACAGACCGGGATCGGGCTGCAAGATGTCCCGCTCCGATCGCAGACCCCCGTAGCGGAGTAGATTGCGAAAGTCGTCGGCAGAGAGCAGATTCTCACCGGTGGCCAGTGGGGGCTCGTAGGACGCGGCCAGCCGTGTGAACCCGGCGTAGTCGAGCGGACCGCAAGGCTCCTCGAACCAGGCAAGGCCGTACGGTTCGAGCCGCTCCGCGTAGTCGAGCGCCCTGTCGAGGTCGAGACGGGCATTGGCATCGACGGCCAGCGTGACGTCGTCGGGGAGCACGTTGCGGACCGCCTCAATCCGCCGAATGTCGTCGTCGAGCGGTTCGCCGCCCACCTTGATCTTGACGGCGCGGTAGCCCATATCCGTGTAATCGAGCAACTCACGCTGGACGGCTTCTACCCCTCCGTCGGAGTAATACCCTCCTGCGGCGTAGACCATGGCCGAATCGGCACGGACGGCGTTCGGAAAGCGTTCGGCCAAGAGGACGTGAAGTGGGAGACCGGCAAGTTTGGCCGCCAAGTCCCAGGCCGCCATGTCGACGACGGCCATGGCGACGGCTCGTTCGCCGTGTCCGCCAGGCTTCTCGTCCCGCATCGCTGCGTCCCAGATTCGAAGAGGGTCGAGCACGCCGCTGTCAGGGTCGAGCAGCGACTCGGCGGGCGATTCAAGGATCCGGGGGATCAGGCGCTCCCGGAGGATCCCGCCTTGGGCGTACCGACCGTTGGAGTTGAAGCCGTAACCGATGATGCGCCGCCCGTTCCGCACCTCGTCCGTCACGAGTGCAGCGACGCTGACGGTCATTCGAGCGAAGCTGATGGCTGCGTTGTGCATGTTGGAGGCAATCGAAACGGTGGTCTCCCGAGCATCTACGAGGCGCATAGCAGCCTCTTTCGGTTGGGTGCCAGCCGACGTCCACAGGCCGGAGGGTTCACCGGATCTCGGTCGTGGGGTTTTGCCACCCGCGAATCTCTCGGCGATACTACTTCCACGGAGCCGACCCGGTCGACCGGTCGGCCAAAAGGTGGGTCGGTCCATACCGAGTGGCCTTTGAGGCGACAATCCAGCAGCCTATGCAGGCCGATCCGAACAACGTCCGACTTGAGACCCGCTTTCGGACCGTCGGGTTTCCCCAACCCACTGAGGCACCATGCACGAATCACCGAACTCCCAACCGCCGACCGGTCCGCTGGCGGGGATCCGGGTTCTCGATTTCACCGAGCGCATGCAGGGTCCGTACGGTACCCAGATCCTCTCGGACTTCGGAGCTGACGTCATCAAGGTGGAGCGGCCGCAGTCACTGACCTCCGACGGACGGCCCGACGAGCGGTACGGCTCACGGTTCCTATATGGCAAGGATCCGGAGGACTCGCGTTTCTACACAGCTGGCTTCTTGGCCGCCAACCGCAACAAGCGGAGCATCGCGCTCAACCTCAAGTCCGAGCAGGGGGTGGCCGTGGCCCGCAAGCTCGTTGAGTTCTGCAGTGTGGTCTACGAGAACTTCCGACCCGGGGTCATGAAGCGGCTTGGCCTCGGCTACGAGGACTGCAAGGCCATCAACCCGTCCATCATCTACGCCTCGGCATCCGGATACGGCCAGTCGGGACCGTACGTCGACCTCCCCGGGCAGGACATCCTGGTTCAGGCCGTGGGTGGGTTCGGCGCTATGAACGCCGATGACCTAGGACGGCCGGTCCCGGTCGGCATGTCGATCACCGACGTCTTGGGCGGCATGAACGGGGCGATGGGGGTGCTCGCCGCTTTGGTACATAGGGCGCAGACCGGTGAAGGCCAGCGGGTAGAGGTGTCCCTCCTCGAGAGCGCCATCGCTTGCCAGTCAGAGCAGGCCGTTCACTATCTGAACACAGCAGTAGGCGAAATGCGCCGGCGGACGCCCGGCCACGGCTTGGGCTATATCCCGTCTCCGTACGGCTTCTACGCCACCAGGGACGGCTACATCGCGCTCTCCAGTGGCCGCCAAATCCAGCAGTACTGCCGAATCCTCGGCCTGGCTGATCTGACCAAGGATGCCCGATTCAACGAATACTGGGCCCGGGAGGAGAACCGCGAGGAGTTCGAGGGCATGCTCGAGTCGGCCCTGCAGGCCAAGACGACCAAAGATTGGGTGGAGTTGATGCGGGCTGAAGACCTCTTCTGCGCGCCGGTGAACACCTTCGAGCAGACCTTCAGCGATCCGCAGGTGCACCACACCGAGATGGTGGTCGAAGTGGAGAGCCCGATCGGCCCGCTGCGTCTTATCGGCGTGCCTTTCAAGCTCTCCAAGACCCCAGCGACGGTTCGGACCGCCCCTCCACTCCACAGCCAGCACTCCTTCGAGATCCTCGAGATGGCCGGCTACGGAGAGGAGGAGATCGCCGATCTCATCGAGAGTGGTGCAGTGACGCCGCCCATCCTTCCACCCCAAGAACCGCCTGCCACCAACGACGGTGCGTCATTGGGCCCCTGAGCGCCCAAGGAGGAGCCAGTGCCGGACAATGAAGCAACCAACGTCGACGTTGTCGTGGTCGGTGGAGGAGGAGCCGGGCTCGCTGCTGCCGTGGCCGCGGCCCAGCAGGGTGCCACCGTTCACCTGCTCGAGAAACAGGACCGGGTCGGGGGTTCGACGATCCTCTCGGTCGGGTCCTTCAGCGCATCGGGGACGCGCTTCCAGAAGCGCAAGGGCATCGATGATCGTGCCGAGGACTACGCCGAGGACATGATCAGGTTCGATCCGGAGCGCCTGACCGGCGACGCCCCCGAGATGAGACTTCTCCTGGCCCGAGAATCTGCCGAGACCCTTCATTGGCTCGAGTCGCTGGGCGTGGCGTTCACCGGTCCGTTCCTCGAGCCGCCTCACCGTAAGCCACGGATGCACAACATCATCCCCAACGCCCGCGCTTACGTCGACCGGCTCGAGGGCGCGGCCCGCAAGTTGGGTGTCGGCATCACCACGGGGGCCAAAGACACGGAGTTGACCACCGAGGACGGGCGAGTAGTCGGTGTACGTGTGGTGGTCGGCGATGGGCCGCGGGAGTACCGGGCCCGGGGCGGAGTGGTCCTGGCGGCCGGCGACTTCAGCGGCAATGACGAGATGCGGCGCGAGTTCCTGCCGGCGGACGCGGCCGCCGCTTCGCCGATCAATCCGCATGCCTCCGGCGACGGTCAGCGCCTGGCCATGGCTTTGGGGGCCGCGACCAAAGGGATGGCGGTGACTTTCGGTCCCCAACTGCGGTTCCCCGAGTCCCCCAAGCCCGGCCTGCTGAGCAGGCTGCCCACCTGGCGGTGGTTGTGCAAGCTGGAGGCAGGCATCGTGCAGCGGGTTCCCACCAGCTGGATCAAGCCGCTCGTGAAGTCACTTCTGATCACCTGGATGTCACCATCACCCGACATGTTCGAGGAGGGAACCGTCCTGGTGAATCGCCAGGGGAACCGGTTCTGCGACGAGCGGACCTCGACCGGGTCGCTGGCGTTCGAGTCCGAAGGGAAGGGATTCCTGGTCCTCGACTCCCGTATTGCGGAGCACTTCAACGTCGCGCCCCACGCGATCTCGACCGCTCCTGGCATCGCCTTCGCCCAGTTCAACGACTACCGCCGGGGCAGGCCGGATCTGATCCACGAGGCCCCCGATGTCCGGAGTCTGGCCGAGGCGATCGGCGTAGACCCGAACAACCTGGCTGCCGCCGTGGCCGACCGGAGTTTCGAGCTGCCGCTCTACGCCATGGGTCCGCTGTACAGCATGCTGACCGTGACCGAGGGCGGCGTCCGCGTCGACGATCAGATGCGGGTCCTCCGGGAGGACGGGGAGATCATCGAAGGCCTGTACGGAGCTGGGGGCATGGCGCAGAGCGGCATGTTGCTCAAAGGGCACGGCCACCACATCGCCTGGGTGATGACCTCCGGCCGTTTGGCGGCCTACGCCGCCGCCGAGCGGGCCAAGGCGAGCGCGTAGTACCGCAATCGACACCAATACGAGAACGTGCCCGAGGTGTGACATCCGGGCGCCTCTCGCGACGATCGACCTCTTAGGACGGAAATAGGACCGTCGCCGAGCCCTTGGTGGAGACCGAGCCGTCGGCCCGTTCTATCCAGAGGCTGACATCGGCCGCCCGGCGTCCCTCCTCCTCGAAGGAGCGCACCACTCGGCCCCGGGCCGTGATCGGCAGGTCGGGATAGTCCGGGCCCCGGTACTCGGCTCGGAACCGTTTGACGAAGGCACCCGGACCGGCCCAGTCCTCGACCATGGTGGCCAGGTATCCGGCCTTGAGGAACCCGTGCACGATTACCCCGTCGTAGCCCCGGGCCCGGGCGTAGTTGTGGTCGTAGTGCAGGGGGGCGTAATCGTCGGAGGCCGCGGCGTACCGGACCAAGGTCTGGGTGGTGGGAACACGAGTCAGCGGTGGCAGTTCCTCACCCTCGTCTGTGACCTCCGTCGCCGTTACGCGCTTGGACCGAGCCTGTGGCTCGTATCCAGCCACATCGAAGGCATACACGTGGCCCGAGCGGGCGACGCCGATCCGCTCACCGTGCTGGTCGGTGAGCACGCTTTCCCGGATGCGGAACAGCAGCAGGCCGCTCCGGCCACTCCGCTCGTAGACATCGGTGTAAGCCACCTCGACCGTCACGATGTCGCCTGCCCGGATCGGCCGCTCGTACTCGATCTCGTTGAAGGCATTGCCGCCGCCGGTCGGGCGGTGGGGGATCGAGTCGAGCCCCCGGCTGAACGGCATGATCCTCAGTTCCAGCGGGTCGAGCGCCGCGAAGAAGGTGGTCGGGGCCTCTTGGGGGGACTCAACCGGGTCTCCGTGGTACACCAGCGAGGTCCCAAGGTCGAGATCGTCGAGCACCGAGGCAAACCGCAGGATCCGTTCAGTGGTCACCTCGAACGTATAGCGACCGACGACCTCGCCGATCTCGAAAGCTGCGAGCAATTCGTCGGTGATCAGGGAGACGGCCCCGGTGTTGCCGGGGATCCGGACGATCGCGGTGCCCGTGGTGGCCACGTCGCCAGCCGGGCTTTCCGCCTGGATGTCGAAGGATACGATCCGGTCGGCCCCCTCGGTGTCGATCGCGGTGACCTGTCCAGAACAGATCAGGGGATTCCAGACGATAACGGGACGGCGGTAGCGGCAGGAGAACTCTTGTAGGCGGGCCTTCGGTCCGAGCCACTCGGTCAGCATGCGGGCCATCTGCGAGGCCTGGAACGTTCCGTGGACCACCGGGCCTTCGAAGCCCCGGGCGCGGGCCACCTCGGTGTCAAAGTGGAAGGGGGTGTAGTCGTCGCCGGCGGCAGCCCAGCGAACGACATCCTCCATCGTGGGGATCATCTCGAGTAGCGGAATCCGGGTGCCAACGCGCAGGTCATCCGGTGCAGAAGGTTTGATCGAACTCATGAGGCGACCCCTTCATAGCTGATGCTGGTACCCCAGCAGCGGGCGATGGCCTCGCCGTTCAGTGCGGCGCAGGTCACCAGGACGGTGGTGAGGAACATGCGTCCCGTCTGCTTCGAGCCCACCTTCTCGTCGACGTCGACGACCTCGGCACGCAATTGCACGGTGTCGCCGACCCGGAGGGGTGCCAGCCACTGCCAACGGGTCCCTCCGTCAAGGGTGTTCGGATAGGGGCGGTGCCGAAGGAGCCCGAGTCTCTGGGAGAGAATGATTGGGTCGGGCGAAAAGAACATCGGCGGCGGTTCGGGACCCACCGAGCCCGAGCCCGCTCCGCGAGCGGCCGGATCGACAGCGGACCGGAACCGCGCGGCGTCGGCCGCGGTGACTTCGAACCGGTGCCACGGGGTGGCCGCGCCGATGTCGGCTCGGAGTGCTGCCAGGGTTTCGTCGGGATCTGGTGGGGGGCCGGGTTTCGTCTGCATCAGCTGCACCTCAATGCGGGGTCCAGGGCCTCTCCCGTCATTAGACAAGATCGACGTCGGCGCGTCGCTTACTGAGGGTCGATGTCCGTTTGACCGGTGGACCTGTTGTCTAAGGTAGGGTCCTCGTCGGGACACGTCAAAGACGACCGACGACCAACGACCTCGACGCTGGGCTCCGCTCCAAGCAGCAGGAGGAATATGAACGATACACGGGATGGGCAACCGGTGTCCGCACGGACACTCGGAATCGAGGGCAACACGGTACTCATCACCGGCGGCGCGAGCGGGATTGGTTATGCCACCGCCGAGTATCTAGTAGGGGCGGGCGCCCAAGTGGTTCTCGCCGACACCGACGATGCCATGCTCGAGCGGGCCGCCGGGGCCCTGCACCCCACAGAGCAGGTCCTGACGGTTTCGTGTGACACGACGAACGAGTACCAGGTTGCTGCAGCGGTGGCCGCTGCCATGGAGCGGTTCGGGCATCTCGACGGCCTGGTCACCTGTGCCGGCATCCGCCAGGTGTCGACGCCAGCCCTCGAGTTCCCGTGGGAGGTGTGGTCGCACATCCTCGAGGTGAACTTGCGCGGAACCTACGTGGCGGCCCGGGCCGCGGGCCGGGTGATGGTCGAACAGGAGGGCGGGGCCATCGTCACGGTTGCCTCGGTCGCAGGAGTGATCCCGCGTATCGGCCAGGTGGCCTACGGTGCCAGCAAGGCCGCGGTGATGCACTTGACCCGGGTGCTTGCCCTCGAGTTCGCCCGCTACCAGGTGCGGGTCAATGCCGTTTCTCCAGGGACGACGCGCACGCCGCTCATCGAGCGCGCCATCAAGGACGAAGGGGAAGAGGTGCTCGAGCAGCGGATCAAGGGGGATCTCAGCAAGTTCCGTGGGGGAGTTCCGCTTGGCCGGCTCGCCTTTCCCGAGGATCAAGCGGGGGCGATCGCCTTTCTGCTGTCACCCCTGGCCCGGTTCATCACTGGACAAGTGCTCTTCGTCGACGGGGGGGAGTCGATGATCTGAGTGCCTCACGGCGCCGGCAGGAATTGCCATAGGGTCGTGTCCAACCACGATCACGATAGAAGGGAGTATTCTATGCCAGACCTGCTCTCCCCGGCGGAACTTGAGGAGCTCCGCTATATACCGACCCCGGCCATCGCCAACGGGATCGAGCTATTCGGGATCCGGCCCCGCACCGCCGGGTTCATGTCGCCCGAGATCCAATGCCGGTTCGCGGATCTTGGCCCGATGATCGGTTACGCGGCCACCGGGATCATCACCGCGGCTTCCCCGCACGGCCGGCGGGTCTCCCCGCCCGACTACTGGGAGCACGTGCTCGAGATCCCCGGACCCCGCATCGCGGTGTTCCACGATCTGGACGATCCGGTGGTCGGTGCCCAATGGGGCGAAGTGATGGCGAACATCCACCGGGCGTTGGGGTGCGTCGGGGCCGTCACCGACGGCGCCGCACGCGATATGGACGAGGTCCACGCTATCGACTTCCATCTCTTTACGAAGCACGTCAGCGTGTCCCATGCATACGTGCACATGGTCGATTTCGGAGTCCCGGTCGCGGTGGGTGGGCTCGAAGTGAGTTCCGGCGACCTCCTGGTCGGCGATCAGCATGGCATTGTCCAGGTGCCACTCGCCATCGCCCGGGAGGTTCCCAAGGCGGTTCGAATCGTCGAGGACTGGGAGCGTAGAGTGATCGAGGCCAGCCGGTCGGAGGATTGGACATTCGGGGCAATGAAGGAGGCCTACCTGTCGCCCCGCCCCACCTGGCCCGCCGGGTAGCCGATGGAGCGAGAGCGCGAAAGGAACCCATCATGGACAGGATTCGCTGGGGCATCATCGGCGTCGGGGACGTCACCGAAACGAAGAGCGGACCGGCGTTCTACCGGGCGCCGAACTCCGAGCTGGTAGCCGTGATGCGCCGAAGCCGGGACAAAGCGCGCGACTTCGCCAAGCGGCATGGGGTGCCCAAGTGGTACGATGACGGTGACGCCTTGATCGCCGATGGCGACGTCGACGCGGTCTACATCTCTACGCCGCCCGACACGCACAAGGAATACACGCTGAAGGCGGCGGCGGCTGGGAAGCCGGTCTTCTGCGAGAAGCCGATGGCTCGTACCTATGCCGAGTGCCTGGAGATGATCTCGGCCTGTGAAGATGCCGACGTTCCGCTCTGGGTCGCGTTCTACCGGCGATCCATGCCTCGGTTCGTGAAGATCAAGGAGCTGCTCGACAACGGTGCCATCGGCGACGTCCTGGCCGGGTCGATCAGAACCTACCGGCGCCCGGTGATCGAGCGCGGGGAGCCGTACCCCGACCGCTTCTGGCCCTACCTGGCCGATGTCTCCGGCGGGGGACGATGGGTCGAGGCCGGTTGCCATCAGATCGACCTGCTTGACTTCTACCTAGGGCGGGTGGCCGAGGTGCGCGGCTTCGCCCGGAACATACGGGACATTTACCCCTCACCCGACACGATCGCCGTCACCTTCGCCTTTCAGTCGGGCGTGGTCGGTTCGGGAACCTGGGCCTACACCTCCGGCGCCGAGCTGGACGAGATGGAGTTCGTGGGCACAAGGGGCAAGCTGACTTTCGCCGTCTCGGTGCCCACGCCGTTCACACTGGTCGACGACGAGGGAACCCATACGTTCGACATCGGGTACCCGGAGTGGGTCCATCAGCCCATGGTGGAGTCGATCGTTGGCGAGCTGCGGGGCGAGGGACAGTGTCCGAGCACGGGGGTGACGGCGGCACGGGCCAGCTGGTTCGCCGCCGAGGTGCTGAAGGAATACTCGGCTTCCGTCTGAGCCGGCTTCCGCGACGGCAGGCATGGCAGGTCGCCCGCCCCAGCGAGACCAACTGTGTGGGGGCCGAACCCGCAAGGAGTGTTCGCCCGGTTGGCGAGACTGGCATCAGGTTTCTTCATCCATCTTCTCTCAACCCCCCGCGCTCTCTGCTGAAGGGTCAGAGGTTCAGCTCCGTGGAGACTCCTTGTACTACGCGCCACGGGAGGGCAGGCGATCATTGCCGAGGAAGGCATGGAGAACCGTTTCTGGAAGATTCAGGCCAACCTTCTGGCGTTCGTGGCCGGTGTCGGGGCGATGGGGATTCAGATGCACGTTGCCGAAAGACACCGGCTTTGGCCGCTCATCGGTGCTGGCTCCGTGCGGGAGAAGGTTCTCCTTACTAATGGGGGCCCCCGAGGAGACAAGGCTACAGAAGGCCACGATCCCCGGCCGGAGGAATGGCCGCCACGGAGGACCCGTACGCCCGCCGGTGATGCTGCGGTGGCGTTAACGAGCCATCCCGCCGACGTGGATCCGTTGCGGTCCGTGCGTACCCGGTCCTGAGGAGTCCTGCCAGAGCGCGGTCGCTCTTGGGCGAGGTGGAGGTGCCGAGACCAGTGGTCGACCGGTTGACATCTCGGCGACCCACCCGTAAGGTCTTTGCCAATTCGTCGCTCCTGAGAAACTGGATGGCAGGAGATGTCGACAATCATCTCAATGTTTGTTCTCTCTCGAGAGCTACTTGACGAATGCCCCCTGAAAGCCGAAGACGCAGCAGCCTCTTCGGCTCTCCATGCTCGGTCTAGCTAACGTTGGTCAGACAGGTCTGATCACAAGAAACAGGTCTGATCACAAGAAAGTAGAGGACCAAGGTGAGTCGCAAAACCCACAACAACCGAACCTGGTTCGCCGCTGTCGTTCTCCTCGCCGTGTTCGCGTTGATCGCGACGGCGTGCACCGGCGATACCGCGACGACCACTGTAGCCGGTGGCACCACTGCCACGACGACGCAGGGGACGGCGGCGACGACGGCACCGACGACGGCACCGCCGGCCGAAGGCCGGTCCCTGATCATCGCGCTGCCCGAGGAACCCAGACACCTCGCCAGCTGGAATGCCTACTCGAACGATGGCCATCCGGTGCTCCGAAACGTCGGAGAGGCCTTGCTCAACCGTGACCCGGTCAGCAACGAGCTGGTGCCGGAACTGGCGTTGTCGTACGAGCAGATCGACGACAACACGTGGCAATTCACGCTGCGTGAGGGCGTCATGTTCCACGACGGCTCGCCGTTCAATGCAGAAGCGGCGGCGTTCTCCATCAACTACGTGTTGTCGGAGGAGAACAACTTCCCGATGCGCCAGTTCATGGGATCCCAGATCACCGTCGAAGCAGTGGACGAGTACACAATCGATGTGTCGACCGTGGATCCCGATCCGATCCTACCCCTGCGGCTGTACTTCGTCACGATCCCGTCGGCGCAAGCTATCCAGGACAGTCCGGAAACGTACGAAACGACCCCCATCGGGACCGGCCCGTACAAGTTCGACGAATGGAACCAGGGGCAATACGTCGACATCTCGGCCAACGAGGATTGGTGGGGCCTTCGGGACACCGATGAGGCCTTCGGCACCAACCAGCTCGTGTCGAACGTGCGCTTCATCTTCCGTGAGGAGAGCGCCGTTCGGGCTGCCCTGCTTGACACCGACGAAGCGGATTTCGCTCGCTTCATAACACCGGAGCAATGCGAAGCAGCTCCGCAGTGCAAGGGTGTGCCGACCGTGGAGACAGTCATCCTCCGGCTGGACATCGTCAATCCGACGCTGGCGGACATGCGTATCCGGAGGGCAATCGCGCTGGCGGTCGACAAGGACGCCATCATGAATGGCATCATGGGTGGCGGGGAGATCGCCAACCAGATCGTCAGTTCTAGCGCCCTGGGCTGGAACCCCGACGTCGAGCCGTATCCGTACGATCTCGATCAGGCTCGTGCTCTTGTCGAAGAGGCGGCAGCCGACGGTGTCGACGTCACGGCGCCGCTGGTCGTTGCCGCCCGCACCGGGTTCATTCTGCGGGCCGATGAGACCATCCAGCTAATCCAGGAGGCCCTCAACGAGATTGGACTCACCGGGGTCACGTCCCAGATGATGGAGACGGCGGCCTTCGAGGAGCAGTGGCAGATGGGCAGCTGGGAGAACGTGGCTCTCGATCGCGGCCTGATCGGCATGAACCAGCATGGCAACGAGCTGATGGACTATGCGGCCAGCATGGGTTACTACACCTGCGCCGGCACCGTGTCGGTCCTGTGCGATCAGGAAGTCGAGGCGCTGGTAACAGACGCCATCCAGAAGTCCGGTGACGAACGCGACCTGGCACTGCAGGCGGTTGCGGCGCATCTGGCCGAGCTGTACTACATCGTGCCGGTCGGCTACCCCATCTTCTACTTCGGCCTGGTAGACGGTGTGAACTGGACGCCTCGCATGGACGGGTTCATCCTTATCAAGGAGTTCACGTTCTCGTAGGCACATGACACGCACCGGTGTGGGGGCCGAGGTCCCCACACCGGTGCCCTCGGTTCGGCACCTCCTCAGAGAAAGCGAAGGTCGTGAGGGAATCCACCTCGAACCCGATGCTGCAAGCGTGGGCCGCAGGGCGCCAGCTGTTCGGCGCCTGGGCCACGATGCCGAGCCCGATCTCAGCCGAGCTTATCGCCAGGGCGGGCCCGGATTACGTCTGCGTCGACAATCAGCACGGGTTGCTCGATCATTCGGTCACCGTTCCGATGCTCATCGCTATCGGCGCCGGGGGAGCGATGCCTATTGTCCGGGCTCCCTGGAACGATCCCCCGCGGATCATGGCGGCGCTTGACGCGGGAGCGCTTGGCGTTGTGGTGCCGATGGTCAGCAACGCGGACGAAGCACATCGGGCAGTCGAGGCTTTCCGATTTCCCCCGCGTGGGATTCGCTCCTATGGACCGGTGCGTGCCAGGTACGTCATGGGCACGTCCGACCCCGAGCAACTGGATGACGTGGTTTGCATCGCCATGGTAGAGACTGCTGACGGTCTCAGGAACCTCAACGATATCGTTTCCACCGACGGTATCGACGCGGTGTACATCGGTCCCAGCGATCTGGCGCTGGGGGTGGGGAAGAAGCCCGGACCGAGGCCGTACGACGATCTTGCGGAGCCCCTGGCGCTCATCAGGGCGGCCTGCCGAAAGCACGGCATCGCGGTTGGGATCCACGCCCCCAGTGGCGAGACCGCCCGCCGTTATGCCGAGGACGGCTACGACATGATCACTGTCGTGTCTGACGCATCACTGTTGGTGGAGGCGGTTGCTTCCAACCTATCGATCGCTCGCGAAGGGTCTCGCAGCGCGGTTGAAGGCTCTTGAGCCTCAAGGAGGCTGTGTCCAATCTCAAGATGCTGACTCGGAACCAAACGCCCACGAGGTCGGCCCGGGTAAGGGGTAGACCATAGCGAGGTACTTGCTGCGCCGCGTTAGCTATTCGGCGTTGGTGATCCTGGGCGTCCTCGTGTTCGTGTTCTTCATGGTGCAGTTGGTCGGCGACCCTGTGTCTCTAATGGTGAAATCGGAAGTGACGGAGCAGATCAGGGAAGAGATAAGAGAGTCCCTCGGTCTCAACGACCCGCTCTTTGTCCGCTTCTTCCGGTCGCTCGGGGGATGGATCCAAGGTGACTTCGGCGATTCGCTGTGGCAGAGGGCGCCGGCGCTCCCGCTGGCGCTGAGACGGATCCCCAATACCCTGTTTCTCACCGCAGTGTCGTTTACCATTGCGGTTCCGATCGCCCTCGTCCTGGGCATGTTCTCGGCGATCAAGCCGGACTCATGGTTGGATCGGGCCCTCACTGCCGTCTCCCTGGCCGGGGTGTCGATCGCCGACTTCTGGCTCGGGCTCATGCTCATCCTCGTCGTTGCCGTGGAGCTGCGGTGGTTGCCGACGTCGGGGTTCGGCGGAATCGAATATGGCATCCTTCCTGCGTTATCCCTGGCGTTCCGGCCCATCGGCCGCGTCGCCCAGGTGGCCCGCTCCGCCCTGGTCCAGGAGATGGAGCGGCCGTACATCCTGACCGCTCGGTCGAAGGGCCTGACCGAGGCGGGGGTGGTGCGGCGGCACGCCCTGAGGAATGCGATGATCCCCACCATGACGGTGATCGGTGACGAAGCGGCCACTTTCCTCAACGGGGCGGTCGTGATCGAGACGATTTTCGCTTGGCCGGGGATCGGGCAGCTCTTCATCCAGGCAATCGAGCGACGCGACCTGCCGCTGGTCGAGGCGTGCGTCTTCGTGGTGGCGCTCATGACGGTCGCATTGAATCTCGTCGTGGATCTCAGCTACGCGGCCATCGACTCAAGGGCTCGGGTAAGGAACTAGCCATGCCGACCATGAGGAGAGGGTGACGCGTGGATCTCACCGGCAGGAGCATCGTCATCTCAGGTGGAGCTGGCGGCATCGGTCTGGCCACCGCTCGGCGGCTCCTGGACTCGGGCGCGTCGGTGGCCATCCTGGACCTCGGTGAGGATCACGTTGCCGCAGCCGTGGACCGCCTCCGCTCGGGCGGGTCCACCGTGGTCGGTGGCTGCGTCGACGTCGCCGACGAAGATGCCGTCGAAGCTGCCCTGGACGAAGCTTCTGCGACGATCGGATCGATCGACGGCGCCGTCACAGCAGCCGGGGTTCGGCACAAGGCGACCGACGGCCTTGAGCTCGATCTCGGGGTCTGGGAGGAGATGTTCCGGGTGAATACGCGGGGAACGTTTGTGGTCGCCCGGGCCGCCGCGCGGCGGATGCGCGCCTCCGAAGGGGGCGCCATCGTCACGATCGGCTCTTCGGGCGCCCTGGGAGCCAGGCCTGGCTGGTCGGCTTACGGGGCCGCCAAAGCCGCCGTCGTGCAGTTGACGCGCATCCTCGCGGTGGAACTCGCCCCGTACGGGATCCGGGTGAACGCAGTATGCCCGGGACCGACATTGACGCCGATGATCGAACAGGCGATCCGGGAAGAAGGACCGGACCTTCTCCGGCAGAAGATCGAGGGCTCGCTGTCGGGGTTCCGGCCGGGGATCCCCTTGGGTCGGATGTGCAAGCCGGAAGAGCAGGCGGCGGCCATCGCTTTCCTGTTGAGTGCCGAAGCGTCGTTCATCACCGGGGCGACCCTCTATGTCGATGGCGGAGTCACGGTGGTGTAGAAGGGAGCGACATGCAGCCGGAGGCTACTGATCAGAGCGCGGCGCTGCCGTCGTTCGATTCGCGGAGCCTACGCAAGAACAAGCTCGTTGTGGTTGCCCTCGTAGTGTTCGCGGCAATCGCCTTAAGCGCGATCTTCGCCGATGTCGCAGCTCCTTTTGATCCCTACAAATCGGCCATCTCGCTCCGCAACAGCCCTCCCGGAACGGCCTCACCGGATGGCGGCTTCCCGCACGTGCTAGGGACCGACCCGCTGGGAAGAGACGTGCTGAGTCGCATCATCTTCGGCGGCCGGATCTCTCTTTTGGTAGGGCTGTTGAGCGTGTTGGTTTCCGGGACCTTCGGCTTCACCATGGGTTTGCTGTCAGGGTACTTCGGAGGGAAGGCCGACAATGTGATAATGCGCCTCGTCGACTTCCAGATGAGTATGCCATCGTTGCTCATCGCCCTGTTCGTGCTGTACGTGCTGGGCCCCAGTCTGCTCAACGTGATCCTGGTTCTAGCCGTTACTCGGTGGATGGTCTACGCCCGCGTGACTCGGGGCATGATGCTCACGTTACGCCACGAGCTCTTCGTCGAGGCGTCGAGGGCTCTGGGAGCGTCGCACTTGCGTACCATCTTCCGCCATATGGTGCCCAACCTGATTGCCCCGATCATGGTGCTGGCGACGCTGGAGCTGGCCATCATGCTGCTAACCGAAGCGTCATTGAGCTTCCTGGGACTGGGCATCCAGCCGCCGTTGTCGTCGTGGGGATTGATGCTGGCCCAGGGCCGTGAATACCTGACCACGGCCTGGTGGCTGGTGGCCATGCCGGGCATCGCCATTCTGGTTACCACGCTGAGCGTCAACCTGATCGCGACCTGGCTGCGAGTGTCGACCCGCTGAACTAGCGGTGCCACCGCTGGTTCACGAGGGCTCTCACCGCACCGGTCAGGTGGCCCGCTTTGCGGTGTACCGCTCCGTCTTCTTGTGGTAGGACGGGTCGTCGTGGCAGGCAGATACGGCTAGAGCCTGGAACGTGGCCACGAGCCCTCGGTCGGTAGGTGGGCTCGGCGAGAGGGCCACCTTGGCCAGGCGGAGGGCGGTGGCGCTCTGGGAGGCCAGTTGGGAGGCAATGCGCTGCGCCTCCCGCTCAAGCGATTCTCGGGGTACCAACTCGGTCACCAGCCCGTGTTGGTACGCCAGATCGGCAGAGACGTCCTTGCCTCGCAGGATCCAATCCATGGCCACGCCCAGTCCGACGACCAGCGGAAGGCGCTGCAATCCGCCCGATCCGGGCAGGCTGCCCAGCGGTACCTCGCGCATTGAGAAGGTGGCGTCGGTGGCGGCGATACGGATGTCACACGCCAGCGCCAGCTCTAGCCCGCCCCCGACGCACCAGCCCTGGATCGCAGCGACGACGGGGAGGGGCGACGCAGCCACCCGATTCTTGGTGGCGAAGTCGAGCTCGACGTAACGGCGCGAATCTGCTCCGCGGAGGGAGCCGACCTCCCGAAGGTCGGAACCGGTGCAGAAGGCACGGCCCTCCCCGGCCAGGATCACCGCCCCGACGTCGTCACGCTGCTCCACGAGGTCGAAGGCCGCCTGCATGGCGCGATGGGTGTCGGAGTGGAGCGCGTTGAGCACCTCGGGCCGGCGGAGCATGATTCGGCCTACCCGATCCTCCACCGTGATGGCGAGGTGGGTCGCTCCGGGATAGGACGGGCCGATGCTCAGCTGTTCCGCCATGGTCTGGCTCTCCTTGCCGTGCTCTGGCCGGGGGTTGTTGATCCTCCGGTGATGGTGTCGAAGGCAGCTGCCGCCGCCAGGCGACGGCGCACCTGCCGCCTTTCGCGTTCCAGGTCCGGGTCGGGTATGGGTACTGCGGCCATCAGCTCCTTGGTGTACGGATCCTGCGGATCGCCGTACACCTGCTCCCGCGGGCCCTGTTCGACTACTCGCCCGTCGTGCATCACCACGATGTAGTCGCAGAGGTGGCGCACGGTGGCCAGATCGTGGGCGATGAAAAGCATCGTCACCTGTAGTTGCTGCTGCAGCTCACGGAACAGATTCAGGATCTGGGCCTGGATGGACACGTCGAGCGACGATACGGGTTCGTCGCAGATCAGGAGGCTCGGGTTGACGGCCAGGGCACGTGCGATCCCAATGCGTTGCAGCTGGCCGCCTGAGAATGAGGACGGCTTGCGCCGCAGATGGTCGGCCTCGAGGCCGACCATCTCGAGCAGTTCGACCACACGTGCCCGTCGTTGCTCATCCGAATCCACCAGCTTGTGGATGCTCAGACCCTCGCTGATGATGTCCTCCACCTGCATTCGCGGATTGAGCGACGAGTACGGGTCCTGGAACACGATCTGCATGGCGCGGCGGAGACGCTTCAACTCCGGCCCGCTCACGTTCGTCACGTCCTCGCTCCGGAAGACGATGCGCCCGGAGGTGGGGCTAATGAGACGCATCACGCAAAAGGCGGTGGTCGACTTCCCCGAACCGGATTCCCCGACCAGACCGACCGCCGATCCTGGTTGCACCTCGAAGGTGACGTCGTCGACGGCGCGGACCATTTCGTCGGGGCGGAAGAGGTGGCGAACCGGGAACTCCTTGACGAGGTGTTCGACACGCAGCAGAGGTTCGCTCATGATCCGACCTCCGACGGGTCGGGGAGAATCCCTGGGTTGCGGGCCAAATCCTCGGCGCGGTGGCATGCGCTGGCGTGTCGGCCGCCGGGCGGGGTTGTGAGTGCTGGTTCGACCTCACGACAGACGTCTTGGACGTATCGGCAGCGAGGGTGAAACGGGCAGCCGCTGGGCAGGTCGAGGGCGGAGGCAGGATTTCCGCCGATGGTCGTCAACTCGGCCGGGATGTCGCCGTCGATCCGGGGGAGCGAGTTGAGCAGACCCAGGGTATACGGATGGATCGACCGGTGGTACATCTCGTCGATGGAGCACTTCTCGACGACGCGGCCGGCGTACATCACCACCACGCGCTCAACGAATCCGGCCAGGATGCCCAGATCGTGCGAGATGAGGAGAATGGCGACTTTTTGCTCGTCGGCCAGGTCGGCGAGCAGGTCGAGCACCTTGGCCTGTACCCGTACATCGAGGGCAGTGGTCGGTTCGTCGGCGATGATCAGCTGAGGTTCGGCGATCATGGCCATGGCGATGATCACCCGCTGCCGCATCCCACCGGAGAACTCATGCGGGTGGTCCTTCATCCGCCGGCGGGCATTCTTGATGCCCACCCGATCCAGCAATGCGACCGCCCGTTCGAATGCCTCCTTCTTCGGGACGCCCCGGATGCGGAGTGGTTCCATCAGCTGGCCACCAATGGTCTGGACCGGGTTCAACGCCGATAGCGGATCCTGGAAGACGTAACCCACCTGCTTGCCTCGCACTCCCCGCAGATGCTCCGCCGAGGTCTCGAGGAGGTTGACGCCGTCGAACCAGATCTCGCCCTCGACGATGGCGGTGGGGAGCAGCTGCAAGATCGAGAGGGCGGTCACCGTCTTGCCAGATCCGGACTCGCCGACGATACCCACACGTTCGTGGTGGCCGATGCTGAGCCGGAGTCCGTTGACCGCGCGAACGACGCCGAGCCGTGTCGGGAAGCTGATCGAGAGGTTCTTCACGTCCAGGAGCGGGGAGCTCTGCCCGGGCTGACCGCCGTTCTGCTCCGACATCGGATTCACAGTGGGTACCGTCACGAGTGAGCCTTCCCACCTGCTTGTGCGTCTGTGGAGGTAGCACCGCTACCGGCGACCGCTCCGGACTTCCAGATCCTATCGATGTCGCGGTCGTCGAAGCCGGCGAGTCGGAGAATGTCGTCAGTGTGCTCCCCGAGCCGGGGGGGAGGCCGTCGCACCCGGGTCGGGGTCGTAGAGAGTCGGAGCGGAGAGGCGATCATCGTGAGCGGACCGCCGGGGGCGTCCACTGTGATGACTATCTTGTTGTGCAGCACCTGTGGATCGGCGAAGGCCTTACCAACCGTGTTAACCGGGGCGGCGTATATGTCCTGCGCATCCAACACCTCTAGCCACTCGGTGGTGGTGCGTTGAGCAAGCTCCTCTTCGAGCAGGCGCTCGAACTCGACCCGGTTCCGGTCGCGGACTCGTGAAGTCGAGAAGCGGGGATCCTGTCGAAGATCGGGCAGGCCAAGGATCGCTGAGAGTTCCGGCAGCTGCTGCCCGCTAGGGAGCGCGATGTAGCCGTCCAGCGTCGCGTAGAAACCGTAGGGCGGGGGGATGTAGGGGTGGGCGTGCATGGCCGTCTGCCGCTGGGGTTCGCCGACGGGCGAATTGAGGAAGAGGAGCGCCTCCTCTCCCTGGGCCGCGAGCACGCTGTCGAGAAGATTGACCTGAACGTGCTGGCCTATGCCGGTTCGGTCCCGGTAGAGAAGAGCCGCCAGCACTGCGAGAGCGCCGTTCATACCGCCGAGAATATCGGCGATGGGAATACCGACGGCCGTGGGCCGGCCGTCGGCCGTGGCGTTCATCGCTCCCAGCCCGCCAATGGCCTGGGCGAGGATGTCCTGGCCTCGCCGTTTGGCGTAGGGTCCGTCCTTTCCGTATCCAGAGGCGGATGCGTAGATAATCGAGGGATTGATCTCGGTGCAGGCCTGGTAGCCGACGCCGAGGCGGTCCATCACGCCGGGGCGGAAATTCTCGTACACCACGTCGCACACCGCCACTAGCCGGCGAGCCACCTCGAGGCCCTCCGCCGACTTCAGATCGAGCGAGATGCTCTGCTTGTTTCGGTTCAGCGAGAGGAAGGCGGCGTTGTAGAAGTCGGGGTCGAAGCCATGTCCGTCGTCGGTGGTGCGGTAGCGCTCCATCGGGCCTCCGTCAGGAGTGACGACCTCGAGTCGCTCAACCTTAATCACCTCGGCCCCGAGGTCGCCCAGGATCTGCGTTCCCAGCGGACCCTGCACGCGCTCAGTGAAGTCGAGGATCCGGTATCCGGACAGCGCGGCAGGAGGATCGGTGGCCGGCACACTGTCGGTCATGCCTTCGGATGCCTCTCTCCCTTGCCATGGCATGGTGCCGGTGCCTCACAGAGGCGGCAACGTACGAGACCGGGGTCATGGCTGACCCTCCGCTCTTCCTCGGTGGGCAGTCCGCGTCCGTCGTCGAGGACGGACACGTAGAGCTGGGCCTTCATCCCCAGGCTGTGGGCCACCTGGGGAACGACCTCGAGGTCATCCCACTCGATGGAGTGGATCTTCTTCTCCTGGGTCCGCGGGTTGTCGGTCGACGCGTAGTAGTGGGAGAGGTCGCGGCGGGTTCGCACCTCTCTCCAGTGCACGATCTCGGTTCCGAACACCTCCCGCCAGGCGGCGAACCGCCGCTCGAGGGCGTCGAGGGTGTCGAGCCTGCCATCCTCTTCGCCGAAGACGAGGTGATCCGGCCACGATGCACTGGCCACGGCGTACTGATGCGACATGCGGTCCTACCCTCGATCCTCTCAAACCTAGGGGTCGGATTGCCGCCAATGCGGCCTTTCCTGTACTCGAACTTTAGCGAAGAACATGGTCGGCGAGCCGTGGTCACAAGGCCCCTACCTTGCCCACCACCCCTGCTGCACCACGCCAAGACCGCCGCCGACGGACCGGCATGGGATGATCGCGCCGTCCTTGGGGAAGCTCTCCGTCCAGAGGCTGCGATCCCGGCGAGATCTTGCTCCTCTGACCCGTGAGCTGTGATTGAATCCGAAATCGCACACTGCTGGCTTTTTCCTAGGTTAGGTGGCTGACAGTTTCGGGACGCGGTTCCGGTTCCTGGGCGACAGTTGTTCCGGTTCCTTGACGACACCTGAAGGGTCCGCTGGTTCTTTGGTTGGCGGCGAAATCGTCGTCGGCGACGGAGGGCCAGATCGTGTTAGTGGAACTGGGTGTCGTGGAGCAGCGGTATCAGGCGGTGCTCAAGGTCCTTTCCGGGGCGGCGGTGACGGATGTGGCCCGCCGCTATGGGGTGGTGCGTCAGACCGTCCACGATTGGCTGGGTAGTTATGGGAACTCTGGGTTGGCGGGGCTGGTGGACAAGGCATCGAAGCCGTTGTCGTGTCCGCATCAGACATCGGCTGAGGTCGAGGTGCGGATCGTCGAGTAGCGGCGGGCTCATCCGGGGTGGGGGCCACCCGGGCTCATCCGGGGTGGGGGCCACGGACGATTCGGCTATCAGTTGGAGCGGTAGGGAATAGCGCCGGCGCCTTCTCGTTCGTCGATCTATCGGGCGTTGGTTCGTCACGGGCTGGTCGACACGCAGCAGAGAAAGAGGCGACAGTCTGATTACCGCCGGTGGGAACGGTCCCGGGCGATGGAGTTGTGGCAGATGGATGTGATGGGCCGAGTCCGTCTGACCGATGGAACGGAGTTGAAGGCGGTGACGGGATCGACGATCACTCATGGGGTGCCCGATCAGATCCTGACCGACATTCATACTGAGTCGTGTCGTGATCGGGCTGTCGTGGTGCAGGTGGCTGCGTAGTGTCGGTTGGGTTCGGCGCCTGCCCGTTGTCATTACGGACCGATTGAAGCCATCCGGTTGGGGACTTCTTGCCTGTTGATCGTGACGGCGGGTGGGGCTCACGCCGCGGGAGGGCTAGCCTGTTAGGAACCTGGCGACGTCGAGCGTGGTGCTCGTGACGATCTCTGATAGCGAATGTCTGGTTCGGGCTTCTCGTGTCGTGGCTGCCGTTGGCAATCCACCATCGATTGAGAGGAGTCCCCATGAAGATTCGACTTGGTATCGATATCGCCTGCCGGTCACTGCATCACGCAGAAGCCGACCACCACGATCAACGCGACGAAGAACGGGTCGCCGCTCTGGATGAAAAGGGTCACGAAGACCGCCGCCAACACCAGCCGGGCTGCCAAGGTCACCGGGTACATGACCTCGAGTCGGTGCCGGATGATCTGCACGATCAGCAAAGCAAGGGCGAGCAGAACCCCGCCAGTGAGGCGCGGGAAGACATCACCGTAGGCCCCGTCGCTGTTCGATAAGAGCAGGTCGTCCCTAACGGGTCCACCTAGATCACCACAAGCGGTCAGCTCAGATGCCGGCCCTGATGCCGCCTACTGAGATGGTCGGCGCAACCCGTATGACAGCTAACGGGTTTCCAGCTCCGCGAGTAGCTCAGCAGGCGAGATGATCCGAATCGAGCGCCAATTCCCGAGTCGGAGCAAGTGCTTGTCACCCGACACGATTACATCGGCACCTGCCTCGGCGGCAGCCTCGAGCACGCGGTCGTCGGCCGGGTCGGCCGCGATGACTTGGACCTGCTCGGCAGGTTTCACGACAGATGCGATTCTCGCAACCTGAGCAACCGCCTCTTCCGGGTGATCCGGGTCCCATCCGAACTTGTCGGTGAGGATCCGGCCGAACTCCGCGAGCAACGCTCGTGAGGTCGCCAACTCCAGGCGGCCTTCCACCACGAAACGGTAGACGTACTCAGGAGATCCACCTGGGAAGTTGAACGCGGAGATGAGAACGTTTGTGTCTAGGACCGTTCTCACGCCCGCCGAGCTTGTTGGATCAGCCGCTCGACGTCACGTTCTTCCTCGATGCCTCGACGCCTAGCCGCGGCGGCACCGTAACGCTGCAGCGACTCGAAGGTGCGGGTCTCTCTGTAGGCCTGGTACACCCGGAGCATCTCTCTGAACAGCTCGCTCTTGTTCCTGCCCTCTTGTCGCGCGATGCGATCGAAGACCTTCGCTGCTTCGGAAGGGACGGACACGGAGAGAACCTTCGAGAGCCTGTTCATGTCATACAGACTATTACAGCTGTCTAGCGGGGTCAACAAGACCCATTGGTCCGCCAGCGTCACCGCGCTGCCACAGGCGATCGCGCTACTCATCAGTTAACCTCGTAGGTGTTGTAGTATACTACATCTCGTGCTCACAGTCCCTGACGCTGCGCGGAGAGCGGGCCGTAATCCCGAGACCATTCGCCGCTGGATTCGGGAAGGGAAACTGGCCTCTCAAAGGGTTGGAACTCAATATCTCGTTGACGAGAATGATCTCGACGCGCTTACGTCGGGGGTTGAGATCATCGCTTCCAAGATCTTTGCGGCAACCGCTACTGGCGAGCCTATGCCGAACGTGGTCGCAGCGGTCCGTCGGTCCCGGTTGGGTCGGTGAGGCTCGTTATCGATGCCAGCGTTGTGATCTCGGCTGCGCTTTCCGACGTCGGATTCGGCGTCCTGGAGCACCATGAACTCACGGCTCCGGCGCTGTTGTGGTCTGAGGTGACATCGGCGCTGTCGGAGCTCGAATGGCGGGATGAGATTAGCCAGCCGCTCGCCCGCCTGGCTCGAGATCGCTTTCTGGAGGCACCAATCTCGCGTCGTGTGACGCTCGATCTCTACCGTCGAGCCACGGTCGTTGCCCAGCAGCTGGGATGGGCGAAGACCTATGACGCCGAGTACATTGCCCTGGCCAGCATGCTCGAGGCGCCGTTGGTGACCCGAGATGGTCGGCTACACCGAGGGGCGCGCCGCCTGGTCGAGGTTCTTGGTCCCGACGAGGTCGCTAGGTAGCGGAACACATGACGGCTTGACCGGTCGGCGGGGGCCTGTCACCTCCGACGTCGGGATGGCGCGAGCCTTAGCCAGGCCAGGACGCCGATGACAAGGGTGGCCACGTACGGCAGCAGCCAGTCGTGCCCGCCCGGATCGAAGGGGCCTCCCCGGTTCGAAACGAGGATCAGTCTCGTTGTGACCCCAACGCACCAATATGGCCGGGCACACATACGAAGGGCATCGATGCGAATAGGAATCCTCACGGGCGGGGGCGACGTTCCTGGCCTCAACGCCTGTATCAAGGCGGTCGTCAATCGGGTCATGAATGATGGCCACAAAGTGGTCGGGGTACGCCGCGGATGGGCCGGGCTGGCATTCACCGACCCCGACGATCCCAGCACCGCCGAGGCCAACCTGGTCCCTCTCGATCCGGGCCTGGTGCGGACCGTAGACCGCACCGGTGGTACTTTCCTCCATACTTCTCGCACCAACCCGGCCAAGGTGCCGACCGACGAGCTCCCCGAGTTTCTGGCGGGGCAGATCGACGACCCCGGGCCCCACGACATCACGGCAAATGTGCTGAGCGTCATCGACAAACACGGTATCGATGTGCTCATTCCCATCGGGGGCGACGACACCCTCTCCTACGGGTTGCGTCTGCATGAAGAGGGTGTACCGGTGGTTGCCGTCCCCAAGACCATGGACAACGACGTTCATGGGACCGACTACTGCGTTGGCTTCTCCACGGCTGTCACCAGGGGTGTTCAGTTCGTCCACAGCCTCCGCACCGCAGCAGGCTCACACGAGAGGATCGCAGTGGTCGAGCTGTTCGGCCGTTATAGCGGGGAGACGTCCCTCATAACCGCCTATTTGTCCGGCGTGGATCGGGCAGTCATCTCTGAGGTCCCCTTCGACGTTGACCGGCTGGCTCGGTTCCTGCTGGCCGATCAAGCCTCCAACCCTTCGAACTACGCCATGATGACCATCTCTGAAGGCGCCCGGATGCTGGAGGGCGATATCCACCTCTCTGGTGCGGCCGATGCTTACGGGCATCGCAAGTTGGGTGGTATCGGAGCTCTCACCGGGGAGGTTTTGAAGGAGCGGACGGGCCAGAGCGTTCTTTATCAGCAAGTCGGATACCTGATGCGATCCGGCGCCCCTGACTCGCTCGACCTGATGGTCGCCACCAACTATGCGGTGATGGCAGCTGACCTGGCTCTAGAAGGAAGCCACGGGCGCATGGTGGCTTTGCGAGGTGGGACCTATACACATGTGCCGATCGAGGTGACCCGTGAGGGGGTCAAGCGGGTCGACGTCGAAGAGCTCTATGACCCAGAGAACTACCTGCCCAAGGTGCGTCACGTCCTCGGCAAGCCGATGTTCCTGTATTAAGCGCCGCGCGGCTTGGGTGAACGGGCCAGGACCGCATTCTCGGTGACACGAGCCTTGACGAGCTTCTTCACCAAGGCGCGCGCGAGCGACTTGTCGATCGTGGATCGCATGGAACCCTTGCCCGCTGCGCCTGGTCGAGGTTCTCGGTCCCGACGACGTTGCTACGTAGCGGAACGCATGACGGCTTGACCGATCGGCTGGGGCCTGTGACGTCCGACGTCGGGAGGGCGCGAGCCTTAGCCAAGCCAGGACGCCGATGGCAACGGCGGCTCCATACGGCAGCATCCAGCCGTGCCCGCCCGGATCGAAAGGGCCGCCAGCGAGCGTGCCAGCTCTATCGATCGGCGTGATCCGGACCACCGGCAGCGTGCGGTGCCGGGCCAGCAGCGTCGCGTCGTCGAGGCTGCGCACGTCGCCGACGGTGGCCCGTCCGAGCAGGCCGAAGCTCGCGACGAGCTCGCGATAGGCCGCCAGCCACTCCATCGAATCGGTGACCGGCTCCGCGTTGCCTTGGAACCGACGGTTAGGAAGGATCACCTCCACGGTGGGCTCCGCCAGCAGGTTCCGGAACCAGAGTGTCGGCTCGCCGTAGCCCGCCACGCAGTACACGCACCCGTCGCGGACGACATACCCGAGCGGCGCCTCCCGCAGGATCCCGGTCCGGCGGCCGCGGGTCCGGAGCAGCATCACGTGCCCTGTGACCGGGTTCCCGATCAGCCACCCGAAGCCACGCCGGATGAGCGGCGCCATGAAGCCGCGGTTCAGCACGAGGAAGCCGCGCCGGAGCGGCCCCAGCAGCCGCGACACGAGCGGTCGGTACGGGAGGGCGGCGGCGGTCGGCTCGGCGACAGCGGTCACGCACATGATCGTGGCGGCTCCGGCTGAGTCCGGCCAGTATCGAACGTCCCGAATTCGTTGAGCCGAAGCGTGCCGGCCCACCGACTTAAACCCTTGAGAGCGGCCTGCTCTGTCAAGATAACGTTGACAGCCCCCGCCATCATCGAGCTCCGGTTCACCCGAGATACCCGCCGAAAGGGCTGACCCGCCCCAAGAATCGGTTCCCTTGAGACCGCCTCTCCTTTGGGCAGGTCGGCTTGGCCTTATCGATCCTCCGGCTGATCCAGTTTCCAAAGGGGAATCTTCATTCGGGCGGCCGTCGTCGTCATTTGACGGTCATAGGTCGCTAAGGCCACCTCGATCCTTCTCGACCTAAGGAACTCCACCGAAGCGAGGTGAAGGGCATCCAAGGTCCGCACCGAGACGGGGAACGGTTCCAATGCCCGCGCCAACACCAAAGGGGACAACTCGAGCATCGAAAGACCGGCGAGCAACTTAGTTACTGCCGCGTCGTGTGATCCGACGAGGCGACGCGCCTGGATCCTGTTCCATATTTCGTGCTCAGCCAGACGGCTAGAGACCAAAGGCTCGGACCAAAGAGATGGCTGTGGCTTAGGGTGCACGGCCAGAAGTTCGGCCAGGAGGGATCGAGGTATCGACGTAGATCAACGATTGGCGCGAGCTTCAGTCAGGTCGGCCAGGATGTTGGCGAGCGAGTCGACTGGAGTCGGGGAGGGTGGAGGGCCCGACATCACGGCCGGAGTGAGCTGACCGGCGCGGACAATCTCGGCAGTACGGCGTCATGAACTCGGTCGGCGCGGGTGGTGGCCGGGGGCACGAGCTCGGCGACGATCCGGTCTCGATCGGAGATGAGCACGGTCTCGCCCGCGGCTGCCAGCCGCAGATACTCGCTCAGCTTGTTTTTCAAGGTCTTCAGCCCGACGGTACGCACCCAGCCAAAGTAGCTTCCAGAAGGTACTTTGTCAGCATGGCCGTCCGAATCGGGATCCCCAGGTTCGGCTGAAGTGACGTTGTTATCCTCCGACCGGAGCTAGCAACGATCCGCCGGCCCAAGGAAGTCTGGGGGAGTCAGGCCGTGGCCGAAGTAAACATGGATACGAGACCCGATCTTCCTGCTCTCGCTCCGACGCCATTCCCAACCTGGTTCGACTGGCTTATGAGCGGCATGTCCATCGTCGTCATCGGTGGCTTCTTCCTCGATCTGTGGGCCCACGAGCACGACCGGGTCGACGACTCGTTCTTCACCCCCTGGCATGCGGTCATGTACGCGGGGGTGGCCGGATTCGGTATCGCCCTCGTCGTCAAAGGTTGGACGAATCGAAGGGCAGGCGCTTCCTGGTCGGCCGCCCTCCCAGTCGGTTACCGCCTGTCTCTTTTGGGAGTGGCGTTGTTCCTGATCGGCGGAGTGTTCGACCTCGCCTGGCACATGCTTTTCGGGATCGAGGTCACCGTCGATGCCCTCTTCAGCCCCAGTCACCTCGTCCTGGCCGGTGCGGGTTTGATGATGCTGACCGGGCCCCTGCGCAGGGCCTGGAACGTGGGGGCGCCCACCCGGTTTCCGCATTGGATTCCGTGGGTGCTGAGTCTGACCGCCACGTTCACCATGCTCACGGCCTTTACGCAATACGCCCACCCGGCCACCGACACCTGGCCGGCCGGGTTCACCGACGTCGGGTATCAGCACTCCGACCTTGTCCTCATATCTGCGGACGGAATCACCCAGACGCGGCTGGCTCTGGAGTTGGCGGACGGTGCGGTGACGCCGGCCGTGTCGCCGGACGGCCGCCGAATCGCATTTTCGGCTCAGAGTTTCGATGAAGACGGTGTTCACGGTGTGCTCTACGTGATGAACACCGACGGGAGCGGCCAGAAAGTGCTCCGGGATGAACCGGGAGAAACGATCTTTCGTCCGGCATGGTCCCCCGACGGAGGGCTGATTCTTTACAACGCTCAGATCGATGAGAACTTCGACGTCTTTGTGCTCTCGGCAGAGGGTGGCGAGCCCACACGACTGACAACCGGGGCTGGTATGGACGTCACACCTGCCTGGGCCCCGGACGGAGAGAGC
>Ga0209341_10000655_pt1 | contig 35606 bp, 28 predicted proteins | sample RifCSP13_2_FD_184020 | JGI IMG/M metagenome (GOLD analysis project Ga0209341, IMG submission 184020) | Soil microbial communities from Rifle, Colorado - Rifle CSP2_sed 13_2 (SPAdes) (version 2) | ecosystem: Environmental > Terrestrial > Deep subsurface > Rock core/Sediment | place: Rifle...
CCATAACGTGCAAGCCGATACGGACAAACTGATGCACGAGGCTTCCACCACCCAGTATGGCCCAATCTTCAATGATCACTTCCCCGCCAAGACCTACATAACCTGAGAGGATGCAGTGGTTTCCCACGTTGCAGTCGTGTGCGATATGCACATAGGACTGTAACAGGCAGTCGCTGCCAACCACCGTTTTGCCTTTTGATATTGTTCCGCGGTTTACGGTAACATATTCCCGGATGGTTGTATTGTCGCCAATTTCGGCGGTAGTGATCTCACCCTGGAATTTCAGGTCCTGTGGAATGCCCGAGATCACAGCTCCGGGAAAGATGCGGCAATTTTTACCGATGCGCGCGCCATCCATTATGGTAACATTCGGGCCGATCCAGGTATTATCGCCAATTTCAACATCACCATAAATGGTTGTAAAGGGTCCTATTTCCACCTGTTTGCCAATTCTGGCATCGGGATGTAAAGAATACAACGGTTGATTATTCATTTAGAAAAGATTGTCGATAAAAATTAAACAATTGCTATGAACCTGGTTTTCTGGCCAACTGCGCCATGAACGCGGCTTCTATCACCATCTGATCGCCTACGAAGCCTTCACCTTTGCAAAGGGCAATCCCGCGCTTAATGGGTTCTGTAAGTATCATTCTTATATTCAGGGTATCGCCCGGAACAACTTTGCGTTTGAAGCGGACCGTGTCAATGCGCAAAAAATATATCAGATAATTTTCAGGATCGGGCACCGAACTTAATAACAGCACACCTCCCACCTGGGCCAGCGCCTCGATCTGCAATACCCCCGGCATGATTGGTTCTTCGGGAAAATGACCAGCGAAAAAGGATTCGTTCATGGTGACATTCTTTATCCCGTTAACAACCCATTTGTCCATATAGGTGATCTTATCTACCAACAGGAACGGATTCCGGTGGGGTAATATTTTCTGGATCTGGTTAATATCAAAAAGCGGCTCCTTGTCGGCATCATAATCCGGAGGAAGAGGCTTGTTATGAGAGGCTTTAATATTTTTTCTCAGTATTTTGGCAAATTCAACATTGGCATGGTGACCGGGCTTGCTGGCTATTATCCGGCCTTTAAGCCGCACGCCGCATAAAGCGAGGTCTCCTATAACATCCAGGAGCTTATGCCGGGCCGGTTCATTGGCAAAGGCCAGGTCAACGTTATTCAGAATTCCTTCGGGTTTGACCTTTACTTTTGGTTTGTTGAACAATTCGGCCAGCCGGTCGAGTTCATCCTGAGGAACCATCCTGTCCATGATTACAATGGCATTGTCGAGATCACCGCCCTTGATCAGGTTGTTCTTCCGCAAAAATTCGATCTCGTGCAGAAAAACAAAAGTCCGGCAGGCAGAAAATTCTTTTTCGAAGGAGGAGATATTTTTCAGGGAGGCAAACTGGTGCCCCAGCACTCTTGAATTGTAATCGATATGAACATCGATGTACAGGTCATCGTCGGGATAGGCAATAATTTCAATGCCGGCAGCTGCATCCCTGAATTCAACTTTTTCCGGGATGGGATAGAAAATCCTGTCGGCCTGTTGTTCAACGATACCGGCAGAAAGTATTGCATCAACAAAGGGTTTGGCACTGCCGTCGATGATGGGGACCTCGGGTCCGTTGATCTCCATGAGGGCATTGTCGACCCCCAGGCCGTAAAGTGCAGCCAGCAAATGTTCAACCGTAGTTATGGAAGCGTCCTTGTCTACAATAGTGGTGCTTCGTTCGGTAATCTTAACATATTCGGCAAGAGCCCTGATTACAGGATTTCCTGCAATATCCGTACGTTTAAACTGATACCCGTGATTTTCCGGGGCCGGACAAATGGTAACCTCAACTTCAACACCTGAATGCAATCCCCTACCTCTAAGACTTACCGGTTTGGCAACCGTTCTTTGCTTTTCAGCCATTATATTTTTACTAAGATTTCACCAACAAAAACAGGGCGAAATTATAAAAAAATAATCAAATGCAACCACAACCCGCAACAATCACATTTTATCCTTTAACAATTTCAGTTCCTTTTCAAGTTCCGCGATCTTCTTGCTCATCTCGGGAAGGGATTTGTAAACGATCATGGCTTTGATCTGTTTGGATACATTGAGGGCCGGAGAGCCCAGGACGGTTTCATTGTCTTTCAGGTTGTTGCTGACACCCGACTGGGCGCCGATTTTCACGTTATCGCCTATTTTCAGATGTCCCGCAAGTCCAACCTGACCGCCTATCATACAATTACGGCCAACTTTTGTGGATCCGGCCACGCCTGCCTGGGAAACAATAACCGTGTTTTCCCCTATTTCAACATTGTGACCGATCTGGATAAGGTTGTCAAATTTTGCACCCCTGCGAATAATGGTGGATCCCATAGTGGCCCGGTCAATGGTGACATTGGAGCCGATCTCAACCGAATCTTCGATAATGACATTACCTACCTGCGGTATTTTACGGTATTGCTGATCCGGCTGCTGAACGAAACCGAAACCGTCGGCTCCGATGATAACCCCGGAATGAATAATGCAGTCACTACCAATGAGACAGCCATGGTAAATTTTGACACCGGAATAGATGATTGTATTGTTGTTTATAATAGTGGATTCACCGATGTAGGCATGGGGATAAATCTTTACATTGTTGCCGATCTCAACATTGGCGCCAACATAGGCAAAGGCTCCGATGTATGTGTTTTCACCTATTTTCGCAGTCGGATCTACAAAACAAGGTTGTTCAATGCCCTTTTTCTCGGGGATCAGTTTGGAATACAATTCCAGCAGGGATGTGAAAGCATCGTAGGCATTGTTTACTTTTATGATGGTGCAATTCAGGTTGTCGTTTACAAGAAAATCTTTGTTAATCAGTACAACAGATGCTTCGGTATTGTACAGGTATTTCTCATATTTCGGATTGGCAAGAAATGCAAGTGTGCCCTTTTTGCCTTCCTCAATTTTAGAGATGCCTGTTACAACTTCATCGGGGTTCCCGATTATTTCACCCTTTGTAAAATCAGCAATTATTCTGGCTGTGAACTTCATGCGTACTGCTTTTTCACTGGTCACAAAATTAACAATTTAACCCAACTTCCTTGGGGTAGCAAAGAAAATATTTTATTTTGGTCTCATTAAGCTGCTGGACCTGGAAAATATCCGAAGCCTGAGTCAGGTCTTTTACCTCGCCCGTATTGTAGAGGATCCTGATGTTGTCGGTCTTGATGCTGTAAGCATTGTTGGAGATAACACCGGCAAATACCAGGGAATTGCATTCCGCAATGCCAAGCCGGAATTTTTCAGCAGCAACTGCGCGCAATTTGCCGAGTTGATCATCGCCGAACGGCGTATCACTTATTTTTACCCGCGGCAAAATGCGGTGTATCAGGTTTCCGGATAGCAGGGAAAGCAGCTTGTCGTCATGACCGGCCCATGATTTGGCCGAAACCATTATGTCGTCGTCATCCAGGCTGGTAAAATTATTCAGTGTTTCAGAGCTGCCGGCGTCCATGGTTTCCCGGGTGAGTTTGTTCCTGAGGAAATAATCAAGTGAACGGGTGGCAAAAAGCGCACTTCCCGATCCGGCTAATTCTTTGGCACGCTGAAGCACTCTGACAAGAAGGTTTTCAGCTGCAATTACGGTTTTATGAAAATACACCTGCCAGTACATAAGCCTGCGGGCTATCAGGAATTTTTCAATGGAATATATGCCTTTTGCTTCTACCACTAACTCGTCATTCACCACATCCAGCATTTTGATGATCCTTTCGGTGCCAATAGTGCCCTCCGCCACTCCTGCAAAAAAGCTGTCGCGCATCAGGTAATCCATCCTGTCCATATCGAGCTGGCTTGAGACCAGCTGGTGCAGGAATTTCTTCGCGTAGTTGTTGTTGAAAATCTCCAGGGCCATGGTAAGCCGGCCCCCGAATTCCCGGTTCAGGTTATTCATCAGCATAATCGACAGGTCCTCATGGGTCAGGCCTGCAATAAGGCTTTCTTCCAAAGCGTGGGAGAATGGCCCATGCCCGATATCGTGAAGCAGGATGGCCGCAGTCACAGCTTCTGCTTCTTCATCGGTGATGGATGCATTTTTCTGCCGGATGCTGTCAATGGCCAGGCCCATCAGGTGAACAGCACCCAGGGCATGCTGGAAACGGGTGTGCGTGGCCCCGGGATAAACAAAACTTGTGAGGCCAAGTTGTTTGATCCTGCGGAGGCGTTGCAGGTAAGGATGTTCAAGGAGATCGAAAATGAAATCCGTGGGTAATTTAATAAACCCGTGAACAGGGTCATTGATGATCTTCCGCTTGTTGAATACTACAGGCAAAACAGGTGTAATTTATTACAGAATACTGCTGGCAAATTACCGAATAATCCGGCACAAAATCAAGGATTATCATCATGATGGCCCCGGGTATTGCGATCAGGTCATATTTCTACCCTATTGTCGCCCCGACGAGGCCTGTAATTTTTTCAGGAATGAATTATTTTTAATAAACCTGAATTTGCTTTTCCGTGGTAAGGCTGAATTTGTAATATATAATAAGGTATTGCAGTTAAAATAATTATTACTATATTTGCAGCGAAATTTCAGTGATAGGGGACAGGTTCGTCCCCTATTTTGTTACTTAACAGGTTCGTCCATGATCAGTGCCGGGCAGATAAGGGAATGTATTCAGCAGGAATTGCCGGGGTGGGGGTTGTTCCTGGTGGATGTAAGCGTGAGGCCGGGTAACCGGATCACCATATTTGTAGATAGCTTAAAAGGAGTCACCATTGAGGAATGCAGAGCGGTAAGCCGGCATATTGAATCAAAATTCAACCGCGAAGAGGAGGATTATGAGCTGGAAGTATCTTCTCCAGGTCTGGACAATCCCCTGAAGCTGCCGGTACAGTTCAGCACGAACATTGGCAGGCAAATTGATGTGTTGAGAACAAACGGTGTAAAATCAACCGGCAAGCTTGTTCTGGCCAATGACGAAATGGTGAGACTTGAGATCGCGATCACGGAAAGGGACAACAAAACAAGAAAAAAGATAACAGTTCTGAAAGAGCTGGATATTAAACATAACGAAATAAAATCAGCAAAAGTGGTCATCAGTTTAAAAAAATGAATTACACATGGAAAACCTAAATTTAATAGAAACCTTTTCAGAATTTAAAGAACTGAAAAGTATTGACCGGGCTACCATGATGAGTGTGCTGGAAGATGTTTTCCGCGGCATGCTTGTGAAAATGTTCGGAACAGCAGACAATTTCGATATCATTATCAACATAGACAAAGGTGATTTTGAGATCTGGCGGAACCGTGAGGTTGTTGAGGATGGTGCCATTGAAGAGCCAGGCAAACAAATTTCCCTTTCCGAAGCCAAGCTGATCGATGAGGAATACGAGGTTGGGGAAGAAGTTACCGACGAGGTGAAACTGCTGGATTTCGGCAGGCGCGCAATTCTTGCCCTGCGGCAAAACCTTACCGCCAGGATCCTTGATCTTGAAAAGAACAATATTTTTTCGAAATACCGTGAACGGATCGGCGATATTATTACGGGTGAGATTTACCAGGTATGGAAGCGTGAGATACTTGTGCTTGATGAGGAAGGGAATGAACTGATCCTTCCCAAGTCGGAACAGATCCCGACGGATTATTTCCGGAAGGGCGACAGCATCCGGGCAGTTGTGGTACGGGTGGAAATGCGCAACAATACACCGCTGATCGTTCTTTCACGCACATCACCCGTTTTCCTCGAACGGCTTTTTGAACTCGAGGTACCTGAAATATTCGACGGACTCATTACCATTAAAAAAATTGTGCGTATACCGGGCGAAAGAGCCAAGGTTGCCGTTGAATCCTATGATGAACGTATTGATCCTGTGGGTGCCTGTGTGGGTATGAAAGGTTCACGCATTCATGGTATTGTAAGGGAATTAAAGAATGAGAATATCGATGTGATCAATTATACCAATAACCTGCAGCTGTTTATAACCCGTGCCCTAAGCCCCGCAAAGATATCTTCAATAAAAATTGATGAGAAAAGCAAAAAGGCAGATGTCTACCTCAAGCCCAATGAAGTTTCTCTTGCCATCGGCAAGGGCGGTTTGAATATCAAGCTTGCCGGACAGCTTACAGGGTATGAAATAGATGTTTACCGTGAAACGGATTATGCCGATGAGGAAGATGTGAACCTCGAAGAATTTGTAGATGAGATCGACGGATGGATCATTGATGAACTGAAAGCCATTGGTTGTGATACAGCCCGTAGTGTACTCAACCTGAATATGGAAGATCTGGTTAAACGCACTGATCTTGAGGAAGAAACGATACGTGAGGTGCTAAAGATCCTGAGGTCGGAATTCGAATAATAGAAGCGGTTACATTTATATTGACGGAATTACTAATTTTGCCGGTGAAATATCAACCAAAAACCAGGAATGTCAGATACTAAAACAACAAGACTCAGCAAGATTGCCAGAGAGCTCAATGTGGGCATTTCCACAATAGTGGAATTCCTGCACAAGAAGGGTGTTAAGATTGATTCCAATCCGAATGAGAAAATTACATCCGAGCAGTGCGATATGCTGTTGAAAGAATTTAGTACTGATTTTAATGTAAAGAAGGAATCGGAAAAGCTGAATCTGCGTAATAAGCGTGAAAAGCTGGAGACGGTTATCCTGGGAGAAGTTCACCAGGAAAAGGAATCCGAACTACAGGAATATGAAGAGGAAGTGCTTGTCAAGAACGTACGTGTAACAGGTTTGCATGCAGAGCCCGAAATTGAACGCCTGGTTGAAAGGGAACAAATCAAGCTGAATGTTCTGGGAAAAATTGACATTGATAAATTAAGTCCTCCCCAAAAGGCTCCGGTACAAAAGGAAGAAAAGGCCGAACCTGTGAAACCACCTGAACCCCAGGTAATCCCGGAACCTGAGTTGACCGTGCCTGAACCGGAAGAGATAAAACCCGTAGCTGAACCCGAAGTTGTCATCCCCCCGGTTGTTGAAACCCCCGCGGAGGAGATACCCCAGAAACAGGAGGAAATTTTTCTTAAACCCGAATACAAGGATGTCGAGGTCAAGGTTGTCGGAAAGATCGACCTGGACTCCATGAATCAGCGAACCAGACCTCCCAAAAAGACGAGGGAGCAGCTGGAAATCGACAGAAAAGCCCGTGCGTATGTGGCACCCAAAGAAGGAGCTGATACTACTGACACTACAGGAACATCCACAGAGAGCAGGCCAAAATTGCTGCGACAGACCCCTGAGGTGATCAAAGCCAGGGCTGAAAGACTTTCCGGACCAACTGTTGTTGGAAAAATGAGCCTGCCGGATACGCAGGCCATAAGTGATGATTCTGCCGCAAAGAAAAAAAGGAAACGGATCAAAAAGGACACACAGCGGGTAAGTGTTGAGAATAAGGTACGGCCGGTTGACCTGGATTTACAGAAAGATAAGAAAAAGAAGAAAAAACGCAAGGGCGGAGGACGCTTCGAGATCAGTGAACAGGATGTCGATAAGCAGATCAAAGATACGTTTGCCCGTCTTTCTACAAAAGGCAGGTCCAAGGGTGCAAAATACCGCCGTGAAAAGCGCGATATCGCCAGTCAGCGAAATCAACAGGAATTCGAAAGGCGGGAATCGGAAAAGAATGTTCTGAAAGTCACTGAATTTGTTACAGTGAATGAGCTCGCCACCCTGATGGGCGTTCCCGTGAATGAAGTGATTGCCGCCTGCATGAGCCTCGGGCTTTTTGTATCTATAAACCAGCGCCTGGATGCTGAAGCACTGGTGCTTGTTGCTGAAGAATTCAGTTTTAAGGTGGAATTTGTAACTGCCGATCTGCAGGAAGATGAGGAGGTTGAAATAGAGGATCCTGAAAGCCTGCTCCCCAGACCACCCATTGTTACCGTAATGGGACATGTTGACCACGGAAAAACAAAACTTCTCGACCATATCCGTCATGCCAATGTAATCGCCGGTGAAGCCGGAGGTATTACGCAGCATATCGGCGCCTACAGTGTTGAGCTGAAGGGTGGCAGGCAGATCACCTTTCTGGATACTCCCGGTCACGAGGCTTTTACTGCGATGCGTGCACGCGGGGCTCAGATTACAGACGTGGCGATAATTGTTGTTGCTGCCGATGATGGCATTATGCCCCAAACGGTTGAAGCCATTAACCACGCCCAGGCTGCCGGAGTTCCCATGGTATTTGCCATAAATAAAATTGACAAGCCCACGGCCAATCCTGAAAAAATAAAGGAAACCCTGGCCAATATGAATATACTGGTTGAGGACTGGGGTGGTAAATTCCAGTCGCAGGAAATATCCGCCAAAACCGGATTTAACATAGAAGTGCTGCTGGAAAAAGTGTTGCTTGAGGCTGAAATGTTAAACCTCAGGGCCAACCCGGATAAACTTGCTGTAGGGACCATTATCGAATCGTCACTTGACAAGGGGCGCGGATTTATTGCCACGGTATTGGTTCAGACCGGTACCCTGAAGCTGGGGGATATTTTACTTGCCGGACATCATTACGGCCGTGTAAAGGCCATGTATAACGAACGCGGGAAGAAAATTGATGTGGCCGGTCCTTCGTTCCCTGTTCTGGTCCTTGGCCTGAACGGCGCTCCCCAGGCAGGTGACAAATTCAGTGTATATGAAAGTGACAAGGATGCCAAGGAGATTGCCACCAAACGTGAACAGCTGCTGCGCGAGCAGGGCCTCCGTACACAAAAGCACATTACCCTGGATGAGATTGGCCGTCGTATCGCCATTGGAAACTTCAAGGAACTGAATGTGATTGTTAAGGGTGACGTTGACGGTTCCATTGAAGCCTTGTCCGATTCACTGATCAAGCTGTCGAACGAAGAGATACAGGTTAATGTGATCCACAAGGCAGTCGGACAGATATCGGAAAGCGATATCCTGCTGGCTGCGGCTTCCAACGCCATCGTGGTCGGTTTCCAGGTTCGTCCCTCGTTGCAGGCACGCAAACTGGCTGAAAAAGAAGAAATTGATATCCGCCTTTATTCCATCATTTACGATGCCATCAACGAGATCAAGTCGGCCATGGAGGGCATGCTTTCCCCCGAGATCCGGGAAGAGATCATTGCCACACTTGAGGTACAGGAGGCTTTCAAGATCACCAAGGTCGGCACCATTGCCGGTTGTATGGTAAGGGAAGGAAAGATCAGGCGGGATACCCGGGTGAGGATCATCCGCGAGGGTATTGTGATCTACTCCGGTAATCTGGCCTCGCTCAAACGCTTTAAGGACGATGTAAAGGAAGCCGTTAGCGGGCAGGAGTGCGGACTGAACATCGAGAACTTCAACGATATCAGAACAGGTGATATCATAGAGGGATACGAAACTACCGAAGTAAAGAAAAAGCTGTAAGTTTTATTGTCCTATGGATGAACTGACCCATCAATCATCCATGATCAAAGCCGAAGCCGTCAAGCTGGGATTCGACGGTTGCGGCATCTCCCGGGCCGGGTACCTGGCTGCGGATGCATCACGTCTTACTCAATGGCTGAAGGAAAAATACCATGGCAGTATGTCGTGGATGGAGAACCACTTTGAAAAACGAACCGATCCCACGAAACTTGTTGAAGGTGCGCAATCGGTAATTTCCGTAATATTGAATTATTACCCTTCGGAGCATCAGCATGCGGAGGATGCCCCGGTGGTTGCAAAGTATGCTTATGGTGAGGACTACCACGATGTGATACGGAAAAAGCTTAAAATACTGCTTGATTTTATCAATACAACAATCACCCCTGTAAGTGGCAGGGCATTCACCGATTCGGCCCCGGTACTTGACCGTGCATGGGCTGCCAGGGCGGGCCTCGGATGGATCGGAAAAAATACCAACCTGATATCGCCTGAAACCGGCAGCTTCGTTTTTATCGGCTCGCTTATCGTGGACATACCCCTGCACTATGATAGTCCTATCGGTGATCTCTGCGGCGACTGCAACCGTTGCATACGGGCGTGTCCTACCGGTGCGATCATCGCTCCGCGTGTTATCGATGCCGGAAAGTGTATTTCCTATTTAACCATTGAACACAAGGGCGAAATCGATGAAGCTTACCGGGATAAATTCATGAACCGGGTCTTTGGTTGCGATATATGCCAGGATGTATGCCCGTGGAACCGGAGGTCCGTACCCCACCGGGTAAAGGAGTTTCAGCCCCTGCCCGGATTGCTGGAAATGGATCGTGAAGATTGGCACAGCCTGGATGAAAAGCAGTTTACAGTACGTTTCAAAAAGTCGGCATTGAAACGCGCAAAATTTGACGGAATAAAAAGAAATCTCGATTTTATCAGGCCGAATAATGAGATGACCTGAAGGCCCGTGAAGTCCTCACCAGGTTGGATATATTCGTCAGGAAATTCTTGGATTCGGCAAGAATATCGAGGTACAGCAAGCTCACACTGGTGGATATGTTTCCTGACCTGAAACGCTTCAGGTGATTTTTCCGCATTTTTGCCAGTTCTTCATGCAATTTCTTCAGCTCGCCGTATTCTTCTTCCGGTGTTTCATATTTTCCTGATGAAAGGCACTTCTGAGCCTGGTTCATGTATTTCAGGGCAGGATGCAGGAACGCTTTCAGGTCATTTGCATCAGCGGAGTTCAACGGCTCATGGTTGTTGTCGACATGGGCAAAGGCAGGTTCCACGATGTAATTTATACAATGGGCAGCTTCACCGAGGGTGTCAAGCATCTGGAAGTAATATTCACCGTCATCCAGGTTATCGGTGCCTTGCAGCCGCGTTACCAGGTCATGGGCATTCTTTTTGTATGTCTTGATCTCTTTGCCCAGTTTCCGGGTTTCCTTACCGGCACCGGCCAGTTTTTTTCTTTTTTCACCCACCAGGGCTTCGAGTGATGTTTTGTAAATATCCGACAGGGTAATCAGGGAAACAGCGATCCTGTCGTTGTATTTGGCAAAAACCGATTTTCCTGCAATTTTTTCATCTTTCCAGAAGTCGTTTTCAGTGGCTTTAGCTATTGACTCCCGCTTTTTATGGATCACATGGGTTTTATATATAAAAGCAATGGCTGTGAGCATAAGAATGACAATGGCTACCGGACCACCCCAGCCAATCAGCGATACAAACAGCAAGGACATGGTGAAAGCAACAAAGGCCGTGAAAAACCAACCTCCGATTACCGTGATTACCCCGGATATCCTGTAGACGGCACTTTCCCTGCCCCAGGCCTTGTCGGCCAGCGAGGTCCCCATAGCCACCATAAAAGTGACGTAGGTGGTGGAAAGCGGCAGCTTATACGAAGTGGCAAAGGCGATAAGACTGCTGGATACCGCCAGGTTAACCGATGCACGGACCAGATCAAAGGACAGATCCTTGTCTTTTTTTACCTGTTTCCGGAATTGCTTATCATTAAAACGGTCATTCAGGAAGCGTTTTAAGCCATTGGGAATCAGTGACCACAGGAATCTGCCGATCTGAACTCCTATCCGTACCAGTGATCTTGAAACCGGAGATGCCGCAAAGCGCTCGTTGATCAGGTCCTGGTTTCCCAGGTTCAGCTCAGTACGGGTGACAGTCCGGGCCTTTTTAGAGAACCAAAGGGCCAGGGCCATGATTATTCCGGCTATCAGCAATAGCCCGGTAGGTGTTTTTACACTCTCAGCCAGTGCACTCATGGTAAACTCACTTCCTGAAAGTGCATGCTGGGCAATAAAAACCTTATACGATTCGAACCCGGCCAGGGGAACCCCGATAAAGTTCACGAGGTCGTTACCGGCAAAGGCCATGGCCAGGGCAAAAGTCCCGAACAACACAATGACCTTGAGTATATTAACCCGGAACAGCCAGTAAAGCAACTGCAAAAGAACGGCCCAGCCGGCAAAACAAATCCCAAGAATAGATGCCGTGTTTTCTGAAATCCAGGTGAGTTGTTCCCCGGAGATAAAGGAGGAACCTTTTGCACCCTTGATCAGGATAAAGTATGTTATACCGGTTATAGCCAATCCTCCCCACAAAGCCCCAAAGTACCGGATCGATTTCCTGTAATTGAATGAAAAGACAACCCGTGTCAGATACTGGATAATCATTCCAACCGTAAAGGAAATGGCAACCGACAGCAGTATCCCGGATATGATCACCAGGGACCGTTCGGAATTGATATATTGCCCCAGGCCGGCCAATCCTTCGGCAGAATTTCTTATTTTAATAATTCCCATGCCCACGGAAGCACCAAGCAATTCAAAAACAACAGAAACCGTTGTAGAGGTTGGCAGGCCGAATGTATTGAACAGATCCAGCAGGATAACGTCCGTGATCATTACAGCAAGGAAAATAATGATGATATTATCAAAAGCAAAGGCCGAGGGATTCATAATTCCGTTGCGGGCTACTTCCATCATGCCGTTTGAGAACGTGGCCCCAATGAGTATGCCCGCTACGGCAACCAGCATAATGATCCGGAAGGGGGCAACCTTTGAGCCTATTGCAGAATTGAGAAAGTTAACCGCATCGTTGCAAACGCCTACAACCAGATCAGAAATAGCCAGAACAAATAAAATAATTATAATGACCAGGTAGAAATTCTCCATGCAGATGTTAATAAGTTGGAGTCATAAAGATATTTTGAAAACCGGGAAAATCAAAACCAAATCAGGAATGTTTTAATCTTTTCCCTTCCACGATAAATACCACCGATTCGGCAATGTTTTCCAGGTGATTGCTGATGCGTTCCAGGTTCCTGACAATCAGGATAAGATCGGTGGCAATAATGATCACCTCGGATTTTTCTGTCATTTGCGAAATAATCTCATGAAAAACAGCCTTGCACGATTCCCCGGTTTTTTTGCAGGCAATCACGATCTCCTTCGCCAGTTCGTGGTTGTTATTGACATAAGCCTCGTAACACTGGCCGGTGAGTTTCATGATGTCCCGGAACAATTCGGTTACCCTGTAAGGTTCAAGGGCATCCTGGTATGACCGTACCATTTCGGAACGGTTGATGATGTCCAGGGCGATGTCGGCTATCCTTTCCATTTCATTTCCTATCCGCAATGATGACATGATGAAACGCAGGTCGGTGGCTACCGGCTGCGCCAGGGCAAAAATGCGCTGGCAGAGCTTGTCGATCTTGATATCAAGCTTGTCAATACGGTTCTCATTTTGAGCTGCGGTGTCGTTGTTTTCAAAGTCGGGGCTCGTAAACGACTGATAAGACCTTTCGAGCTGGCTTCCCAGCAGGATGAACATCTTGCTAATTCGCTTTCTGAGCTTTCCCAATTCTTCCTGGAAATATGATTGCATGGCTGTTGAATAGTTCGTTATCCTTTGTTAAAGTTAATCATCCAAAACGACCCGATATATAATCTTCGGTTTGTTTTTTTGCCGGGTTGGTGAAAATGGACCTGGTTTTATCCATTTCGACCAGTTCCCCGAGGTAGAAGAATGCTGTCAGGTCGCTTGTGCGCGCTGCCTGCTGCATATTGTGGGTAACTATGATAATGGTGTAATACTTCTTAAGCCCGTGGATAAGTTCTTCGATTTTCGCGGTAGATATAGGATCAAGGGCGCTGGCAGGTTCATCCATCAGGATGATATCGGGATTAACGGCCAGGGTGCGTGCGATGCAAATGCGCTGCTGCTGTCCCCCCGACAAACCCATCGCTGAATTATTCAGCCTGTCTTTCACCTCATCCCATATGGCAGCCTGTTTCAAAGATGTTTCAACGATCTCATCTAGTTTCTTCTTTTGGGTCATCCCGTTAATGCGGGGACCATAGGCAATATTCTCATAAATTGATTTTGAAAACGGATTCGATTTTTGAAAGATCATACCCACCCTTTTACGGAGGTTTACCACATCAATATTCTTCTGGTATATATTCACGTCATCAATAAAAACCCCACCTTCCACCTTTACATTTTCGATCAGATCATTCATCCGGTTCAGCGTGCGGAGAAAAGTGGATTTGCCACAACCCGATGGTCCGATAAAAGCAGTTACTTTCTTATCGGGTATATCCATAGTGATGGCGTTCAGAGCCTTGTTGGTGCCATAATAAACTGAAAGATCCTTTACGCTTACTTTAATATCTTTCATTGACTGGCGGATTTTTTTCTGATACGGTATCTGAGAACTACTGCAACCATGCTTAAGGAAAAGGTCAGCAACAACAGGACCAGGGTTGTGGCAAACTGAATGGGCAGGGTATCATCCACATTGGTGGACTGGGTTGACATAATATAAATATGATAGCCGAGCGACATGAACTGATCGCTAAGTGCATGCGGTGTGTCAGCAAGGTAATAGGCAGCTCCGGTAAAAAGAATGGGAGCAACTTCTCCGGCGCCCCTGCTGATTGCCAGTATGGTTCCGGTAAGAATTCCTGTAATGGAACCGGGGAGTACTACTTTACGGATGGTTTGCCATTTGGTGGCACCGAGGGCAAGACTACCTTCCCTGGTCTCATAGGGAACAGTACGGATCGATTCTTCAACTGAAACGATCACGATGGGCAGGGTTAGCAAGGCCATGGTTAGACTCGCCCACAGAATATTGGGCTGACCCCAGTGCAACTCCCCGCCGTAGAGGAAATTATCCAGGTGAAGGCCAACAAATTTAATGAAGAATCCCAGGCCAAAAAGCCCAAAGATAATAGACGGCACAACGGCCAGCGTTTTTACGGCGAACCGTATGGTTTTGGCCAGGATTGATTTTTCGGATGCATATTCGGCAAGATAAACCGCAGTAATTGCACCAAAAGGAACGGCCGCCACTGTCATGATAAGCGTCATCAGGGCGGTACCCACTATCGCAGGGAATATCCCGCCTTTTGTCATTCCTTCCTTCGGGAACTCGGTAATAAATTCCCAGGTAAGATACCGCCAACCCCCGATAAAAGTGATGGTGAGAATAGAGACGATCACAAACAGGATAAGCAGCACACTCACGCCGGTGAGACTTTTCATTAATGTATCTTTTGTAGTCCTGTTCATACCATCAAGTTTATTTTCCCTGGAATCGCCTGATCAAACGGTTTCTAAAGTAAAACTCGGCGAGCGCGTTAAGAATAAAAGTGAAAATAAAAAGCAATGAACCAATCAGAAAGAGTACACTGTAGTGGGTATCACCAAATACAACCTCGGCCATTTCAGCACCGATGGTTGCCGATAGGGTTCTCACGGAATCGAAGGGATTCAGTGAGATCAGGGCGGCATTCCCGGTAGCCATTAGGGCGATCATGGTTTCACCGAATACTCTTCCTATTCCCAGCAGTATAGCCGCGAATATGCCGGGTGTGGCTGCCGGCAGTATTACCTTAAAGGCGGTTTGTCTTAAGCTGGCTCCGAGACCAAGGCTTGCTTCGAGATAGGTTTTGGGTACTGCCGAGAGTGCATCTTCGGTAAGGGTGTAAATAACCGGGATGGCAGCCAGGGCCATGGCAAAGCCGCCCACAAATCCGTTTAAACGGCTTGAGTAGCCAAAAAGATCCTGGAAGAACGATGCCAGTACCATCAGGGCAAAGAAACCGATAACCACAGAGGGAATTCCTGCCAGTAATTCAACTGCCGGTTTAATGAATTCACGAAGTTTACGGGGAGCGAAAAGAGCGGTATATAATGCAGCCAGTATGGCAATGGGTGCGGCAAACAATAGGGCTATCAGGGTAACCTTGAGAGTACCCAGGAAAAGAGGCAACAATCCGTAACGCGGATTATCCGATACCGGCAGCCAGTCCCTGGATAACAGGGTGGAAACGGCCCTGCCCTCAACCGGCATGGATTCAGAACCAGCATATTGGTCATCTGTATCCTGCATATTACTTTCTACATCTGGCACATACAGGTCAACCGGCTCAACGCCATAGGTTTCGGGCTTAAGTTCTTCCGGAATTTCCGGTTCTCCCGGTGAATAGGTCTCCGGTACCAGATCACCGGCCGGCACCTCACCATTGGCAACTGCAGTTGACTGCTCCTGGTTGATTTTAAAAAGGGGTAACGTTTCCCTGAAAACAAAAACAAAGATCAATGCCACAATGGTAATCGAAAGAAAGGCTATTGTCTTGATCACTTTTTCGGCAAACCAGTCGGAAAACCGGAATTGCTTCTTCCGGATCGAAGCTGCAAATTCCGTTCCCGTACCGGATGATTCCGGATTCGCTTTTTCTGTTTTCCTGACCACGCGGAATTTAACTGAACTGTTTTACCTTACCGGGAAATAGCCAACCTCTGTTACAACTTTCTGACCTTCGGCACTGAGGATCCAATCGACAAATTTTTTCAGTTCCCCGGTAGGTTTGTTACGCAGATAAATGTACAGATACCGGGTTATCGGATACTGGTTTTTTGCAATGGTTTCAACAGTAGGTTCCATTCCCGGAGTTTTATCGTCTTTTTTTACCTTGCAATGCTTAATGCCGGCAGCATATGCAGCTCCGCCATAACCAATGCCATACTTATCCTTTTTTACGGCATTCACTACAGCCGCAGTTCCAGGCAATGTCTGGCAACTTGCGGCATAGTCACCCTTAATCACCTCGTCTTTGAAAAAAACATAGGTGCCGGAACTGTTCTCCCGTCCGTAAAGTATAATTGGGGCATCTTCTCCGCCCAGTTGCTTCCAGTTGGTGATCCTGGCCTGGTAAATATCGCTCAGTTGTTTCAGGGTGAGTTCATTCACCTTGTTGGATTCATGAAGAAAGATGGTTATCCCGTCTTTTGCACAGGGCACTTCAACACCAAGCGTATTATACCTCGCCTTTAACTTTTCGATTTCTGTTGATTTAATCGGACGGCTCGAATTAGCCATATCGGTTGTGCCATTGATGAGTGCGGCAATTCCTACACCCGATCCGCCACCGGTAACCTGTATGGTGGCCGCCGGATTATTCTTCATATAATTCTCTGCCCAGCGCTGCGCCAGGATAACCATAGTGTCGGAACCCTTCACCGTAATTTTCGTCTGTTGCAGAAAGGCTGCTCCTGAAATAAATGTTATGGCAAGAATTGCCACCCATAATACGGTATTTTTTTTCATAGGTTTATTTTTAAGGTCATTGGCAAGAATAAGATGTTGGAATAAGATTATTTTCGGGTTACATAACTGCTACAAAGATCATCCCGGAAGATTACAAGATAGTTGCATTATTGTTAAGAAAATGTTACAATCAGGAAAGGATTTTCATTTAAATAATTGATTTACTATGTAATAATATTTTTGCAATTTTGTAACATTAGCGTAACCTTACCGCCTTACTTTAGAGGATTCATTTAACCTAACCCTGGGAGTCATGATAACCCGCAATTCCATTCACATTCTCGTAGTAGACGACGAAGAGGATATTTGTGAAATACTCAAATTCAACCTGGAATCAGAGGGTTTTAACGTGGATACCTTAAACTCCGCGGAAGAGGCCATGCATATAAAGTTGGATAAATACCAGTTGTTTTTGCTGGATATTATGATGAAGGGCATGTCGGGCTACCGGCTTGCGGATGAGATCAGGAAGCGCAGAAATCTGGCCGCCCCCATCTTCTTTATTACTGCCAAGAATACGGAAAACGACAAGCTGACCGGTTTTTCAGTGGGAGGGGATGACTATATTACAAAGCCCTTTTCCATCAAGGAAGTTGTTGCCCGGATCAAAGCAGTGTTACGCAGGTCCGATGGTATCAATGAATCTGCTACCAGGGTAACTACCATAAAAATAGCAGGAATTGAACTTGATCTCGAAAAAAAGAGACTTCTTGTGGATGGTAAAAAGGAGGATTTAACACCTACAGAATTTCAGCTTTTGCAGATCTTAATGAAAAATCCGGGGAGAATATTCGATCGCGAACAATTTCTCAGCAATATCTGGCGGGATGTAAATGTTACTGATCGAACCGTGGATGTGCATATCACCAGGCTCAGGAAAAAGCTCGGATCCTATGGCAGATATTTAATCACCCGGAAAGGTTACGGCTATTGTCTTGAAATTGAATAAAATGATCCTATGAGGTTTATTGCTTCCTATACCAAAAAATGGCTGGTCTATGTCGTTACATTCTTTTTGTTTTTTGCCTCAATTTTACTTGTTTCAGATTTTTTTCATGAAAAAAACTTCCGGATTGAAGCCCTGAACGAAAAACTGGACGATTATGCAAGACTGACAAATGCATACATTGAGAAGTACAGGATGCTTAAAACCAATAATTTCTCAAGCCTTGACAGCCTTGTCGGATTAATCTCGAATAAGTTTATCAGAATTACCGTAATTGGTTCTGACGGAAAGGTATTGTATGATTCCCAGGTCAGGAATACTGCGGGGATGGAAAATCACTTGCAGAGACCAGAGATACAACAGGCGCTTACAAGCCGTTTTGGAACAGATATCAGGATTTCGGGGACTACCGGTATTAAATACTATTATTACGCCCGACAGTATGGCGACCATTATATCCGTGTATCGGACCTTTACGATTTGAGTGCGCGGAGATTCATCCACCCCGACAGGATATTATTATTTCTTATTGTGTTAATACTGCTCGCAGCATCCCTGACCATTGTACTGATTACGGACAAGTTTGGTAAATCGATCAGCACATTACGGGATTTTACGCTGAAAGCAATAGCCAACAAGCCCATTAATGAAACATTCGTTTTCCCGGAAAATGAGTTGGGGGATATCGGCCAGGAGATTATTGAGATTTATCAGAATCTGAACAGAGCAAAGGAAGAAATGATCTCTGAAAAAGCCAGGCTGATCAGGCATCTCAATATGCTTGATGAAGGCATAGCCATCTTTTCAAAGGACCGGCAGGTAATTACCAGCAATAACCACTTTATTCGTTTCATTAATTATATCAGTGATACCAGGGTATTTACGGCGGATGAGTTTTTTCGCATAGCAGATTTTACACCGATTTTTAATTTTATCAACCGGTATATGACCGGTGACCGGGTTGCACTGACAGATGATCAGCCTACCTATGAGATAACCATGAATAAGGGCGGGCGTTTTTTTTCGGTAAAGAGTATTGTATTTCAGGACGGCAGTTTCGAGGTTTCGGTCAACGACATTTCGAAGCTCACCAAGCGGAAGCTTCTTAAACAGCAACTTACCGATAATATCGCCCATGAGCTTAAAACGCCGGTTAGTTCCATTAAGGGATTCCTGGAGACCATTCTGGAAGGAAACCCTGATAAAGCAAGAACCCTGGATTACCTGCGCCGGGCTTATTCTCAATCCGTCCGGTTGGCCGAACTGGTTCATGACATTTCGCTGCTTACCAAAATTGAGGAGGCAGGAAGTCTTTACCAGATCGAAACTGTTAATCTCGAGGAACTCATCAGGGATATCACAGGAGAAATCCAGCCAAAGCTTCAGGTAAAGAATATAAGTCTCGGTCTGAACATTCATTCTGGTCTCACGGTGAATGGGAATGCAGGGCTGTTGTATTCCATATTCAGGAATCTTTTTGATAATTCCATTGATCATGGCGGGGAAGGATTAGCCATACGGGTAGATAATTACCTTAATGACGATGAGTATTGTTATTTTTCCTATACCGATACAGGGATAGGAGTGCCTGAGGAAGATCTGCCCCGGCTTTTCGAGCGCTTTTACCGGGTTGATAAAGGCCGTGACCGGAAAAAGGGTGGTACAGGACTTGGACTGGCCATTGTTAAAAATGCCATACAATTCCATCGGGGTGATATTTCAGTCAAAAACTATGCTGGCGGAGGACTTGAGTTTTTATTCACCATTGCAAGGGATGCAAGGAGCAGCGGGGAGAAAGAATAAGCAGAATAAATGTGTTGACAAAAAAGTCCGGCAGATATTCTGCCGGGCTTTCTGTTTTTAGAGAATCTTCTATTTTATCTTGCTATAAGTTTCAATACCTGCCTGTTATTATTCACCAGGATCTCAGCAAAATAAACTCCCTTTTGTCCAATAGTAAAACCAAATTCATGGTTGCCTGCCGGATAACTTTCTTGAACAAGTGTTGACACCAGTGTTCCGGTAATGTCAAATAACTTCAGTGATACCTTTGCAGCGGTTTCCAGATCAATTTTGATGATGGCCGACTCACTGAAAGGATTGGGGTAAACCGATGCGCTAATGCTGCTTTCCAGATCATCCCCAACAGCATTGATTATATCCTCAAACCACACCGAGGCAGTTAATACCGGGGACCCAGCTTCAGGTTGAAAATCCGGATTATCAAGGTTAAACGGATCTGTCAGTTCCAGGTCATCATTTGAGGCCATGGTGCTGTTTTCATAGGCTTCGGTAAAAAAGAATATACTGTCTATGGCGTTATCGTTGAAATTAATCCTGTTTCCGGCAAGGATAGTATTCCTGACTTTAAGGTCTCCTGCCGTTGCACTTATTTGTGAACCAGTACCGTCAATGAACAACCCGGTAGGATACCCGGCGAAAATTGAATTGTAAATATTCAGCCTTGTATTCCGGCGCAGGTGCAGTGCCCTTTTATAATTGGAATTTATTACTGTAGCAGGTGTTACCAGTGGTCCAAAGGAACTTACATTGCTGAACAATGCCTGGGTAAAGGGCGTTGCTTCTGAACCGGTGCCATCATTGTCCGATTCGAAACTGTTTGAACCTGATCCGGCATCGGCTACAGCCGGATCCCTGAGGGATACGGCAAACTGCACCATGCCGCGATAACCATAGTCGGTATCAAAATCATCATCCCAGCCCCTGAAAGCAATGAGGTGTTTGGCATTAACGGTGCCTCCGAACCATTCATAAGAATCATCGCCGCAAAATGAAACCTGAATATAGTCGATGGTGGTGCCGCTGCCAACTCCGCCCATTGTCAGCCCGTTGATTTCCTTATCGGGCTGGAAAGCGATGCCGGGGAATTCAATGCGGACGTATTTTAAGATACCGGATGTGTCGGCATCGTTGGAACCTCCATACGTTGAAATCGGACCACCTTCGATCACCGGATCAGTTTTGTTCACCATGGCATCTCCCAGTATGATCAAACCGCCCCAGTCGCCGTACGATCTTGAACCGGCATCCTGGTTGGAGGTAAATACAATGGGATTGCCGGCAGTGCCTTCGGCTATGATCTTTGCGCCCTTTTCAACAATAATGGTACCTTTGTTGGCTTTGCTGCCACGGATAATGGTTCCGGGTTCAATAGTGAGCGTGGCACCTGATTTAATATAAACCCAGCCATCCAGCAGATAAACCTTATCAGCTGTAAGTGTAGTATTGACAATAATATCACCTGCAGCCAATACATCGGTGGTTGCCGGATAGGTTGTATTTTGAGGAGTCCAGTTGGCCCATCCTTCAGTCCAGTCCTCTGTGCCAAAGGCACCGGCATAATCAACCTGGTTGAAGAAATCGTTGTCAATGGTTGACTGGGCATTAATTTGTTGCTTACTTCCAAAAAGGATCACAGATAAGCCCATTAATAAGGTAAAAATTCTTTTCATGGTTAAATAGATTAGTTTTTATTGAATTTATTTGTTGAATTACAAATTAAGAGAAAGCCCAATCATGAAAGCAGTGCTGGGTTTATACACCTGGGTGCGCTGAATCCGCTTTGCATAGCTGTCAGAAACGCCCGGGATTAATTGAATACGTTCATTCTGGCGCAATTCCACGGGCTGATTGAACAAATCCTTGACACCGGCTTTTAAGGTCAGATGCCTGCCGATTTTCTTATTGAGAGTAATGTCGATCAGGTTTCTGGGCATTTGCAGAATGTGGGGTTCATCAGAATCCCCTACAAACATCAGCCTGGGCCCGATTACATTATAAAGTACGCTTAACATAAGTCCCTTATTGGGATTGTCATAAAACAGTCCGGTATTGATTATATAGGGCGACTGTCCCTGCATCTGGCGTACTCTTTCCCTGGCATTGGGCTCATCGGAATGCAGTTCGCTCCTGATCAGGGCCACATTGAACACGACAACTATGTGCCTGAACATTCTCATTAAGTTATCATTGCTTTCCAGGTTTATGAATGTCTTGCGAAGATCAATCTCGATACCGTAGCTCTTTGCTTCCCTGGCATTGTCAAACGTGTAATTCCTTCCGGATCCGGCTTCCTTCAGATGGGCTTCGATGGGATTGTTAAAATGCTTGTAGAATCCCCCGATAGTAATCATATCCCCACTGGAAGGGAAAAATTCATAACGGAGATCCAGGTTGTGTATGTAAGCGTTGGTGAGCGCCGGATTCCCGTAAATAGTGGCTTTTTCTTCAAAATCATAATAGGCCTGAAGCGAAATTTCCCTGAATTCGGGCCGGTTAATCGTACGTCCATAGGCGAACCTTACCAACGATTTATCGCTTAGGTTAAAAGTCGTGTTCAGGGAAGGGAACAGGTCGGCAAAGTCATTATTCACGTTGTAAGCCGAGCTGTTATAATTAAGTCCTTCCAGCGACTGAATATTCTTTTCCAATCGCACACCGGCATATATTTTAAGTTTTCCCAACGGAATATCTATGCCGGTATAGGCAGCATAAAGTTGATTACTAGCAGTATATGAATCCGTGGGATTGGTAGATTCATCAATCTTAATTCCGTCGTTGAAGTTGATGTTTTTATCCTGAAATACACTGTCGAGAGGCTGGTAACTAAGTCCCCAGTTAAAGTTTAACACATTGCTTGTGGCAAAACCAATGTTGCGCGCAACAAAATCACGGTATTTCTGCTCAATTAATATACCGGTTTTAATCTCCGGGGAGTTTTTGTTTGTTGAAAGATGGTGCGAATAATTCAGGGTTCCCACATAAATATTTTCGTGATTGGTGAGATGGAGCCGGCCAATCATTTTAGGATCGGCATTGAAATTGAATGACAGGGTATAGATATCGGAATAGTCATCCTTGTTCATTTCGACCCTTCTAACATCGGGCATGATCTTATTTGTATAACTGTAACCCAATGTCCAGTTCAGATTACTAAGCGATTGCCTGAAATTAAAGTTGCCACCCAATTGTCCCGTATAGATTGACCGCGATTGGAAGCTCAATTCAGTGCCCGATTTGTCAATACCTCCATAGTTATCCCGTCCGAGACGGAGAATGGTTTGTTTATCGCTGTATTGGTTGAAAAAATTACGGAACTCAATCTTCTGGTTGTTCCCGAAAACGAAAAGCCAGTTAAATAGCCCGTTAAGCTTGGTTTTGGTGGAATAAATATCATCATTGAAATAGTAAGCTGTATCCGGCCTGTCGTTTGTAGTATTATAGGCCTGGTAACCTGCCCTGAATACTTCACGAAACTGATCTCCCGTACTGTATCCCAGCGAGGTGATATTGCCCGCAGAAACATTTCCGAGTAATAATTTCCGGCTCAGCGTTATACCAATTGACTGGTCGGGGATCGAACGGGTACGCTCAGGTGTCCATGTTTTGCTGAACGACCGGCCCAATGCAGTTATTTTTGCCATATCAGCTTCGTTAGGAGCATCGGCCAGTTCCCTGAACTCCTGCTGATCGGATGGGAACCCTTCAGGAAGTGCACGGGTGCCATCATCAAAACCCAGCCAATCGGTTTTACCACCTGTGTAGGTATAAAAATCATTAAAGGTTGTATTGTACCGGTAACCGGTACTGTAGGAAATGTCAAGACTATTGTCATCTACCGTGTTTTTTGTTTGAATCTGCACCAAGGCGCCTGCAAAATCAGCAGGTATTTCAGGAGCCGGTGTTTTATAAAGCACCAGGTTATCAATAAGTGAACTGGGCAGCATGTCAAAAGAGAATGCCCTCCGGTCTGATTCGGAACTGGGTGCTCCCACGCCATTTAATGTAACCACATTATAACGTTCATCAAGTCCCCTCACATTGATAAACCTTCCGTCACGCACCGTTACACCGGGTACCCTTGCAATTACCTCCGAAGCATCCTTATCCTGTGATCGGGATATCTGTTGCCTGGATATGCCATTGGCCACCAGACTGCTAACACGCATGGTGGAAATCAGTGACATTTCCGTATCGTTTCTTTTGCTGGCTATGATCTTCACGGCATCCATCTCAACTGACGAAGGGGTAAGGCTGATACTCAATTCGGTAATGGTGTTTTGCCTGACCTCAACACGCTGTATCTGTTGCTCATAGGAAACATAGCTGATCACAAGGTTGTAAGTGCCCTGAGCAATATCATTAAGCTGGTAATTTCCATCCATGTCAGTGATGGTTCCTTTGTTAGTCCCCTGGATCAATACTGTAGCTCCTACCAGCGTTTCACCGGTTGCGGCATCTTCTATGGTGCCTTTAACTGAGCCTGTTTGTGCAATCCCAATATTAAAAGAAGACAATACTATAAGAATTGCCCATAGTTGCATAAATTTCATCGTACCGGATAATCCGCAGCATAAATTATTTATCATATTTTGTACAATTCAGGTTTAATTAATTGGAGGTAAAATTAGAGCCCCAATCTTACCTAAATGTTACAGTGGAGCTATGTTTGTATTAAGAGTTGGTTAAGTAATCATTACGTTTCAGTATCTAATCTCATGAAATGCAGCCATATCATTATTAACAATTCTTTAATAGCGCTGCAATGCTCTTGTAATAATGTCTTTGTTTATTTGCCAGTGAGTAATCATGTTATGAAAGAAATACAGCTGTAAATGAAAGTATTATTTGCCATTCAGGGAACAGGGAACGGACATATAAGCCGGGCCAGGGAAATCGTTCCCCTGCTTCGGAAAAGATGTGAAACTGATATTCTGATCAGCGGTTATCAGGCGGATCTTGATTTACCATTTGAAGTAAAGTACAGGTTACAAGGCCTGAGCTTCATTTTCGGAAAAAGAGGGGGTATTGATGTCGGGAAAACGTATGGCAAATGTAATATAGTTTAAACCTGTTTGTAACACTGTCTTAATATGTGTTTTGTACCTTTTGTGATATAAATTACATCATGAAGGTTGAAAGAATTCATAAGGCCATACTGGAGTTCCTGAAGCAAAACAGGGATGATTTGGAATTCCTCATTTTTGTGGGAGTACCGGGTGGAATACTTATGGTTTTGTTTTCGAAATGCCTGAATTTCATTAATTTGTTTTAAAGAGCTTTTTTTTCAGATCCGCATTTGTTCTTCGATTTTAAAATTCCTCCCAATACGCCATGCACATCAACAGATATCAATTTTCTTTTATCTTTGATGCGGGGAAAATTTATGGAAACAATTCAAGCTGCGCGCCGGATGCATGAACGGTGCCAGGAACTCAGAAAAGCCGGAAAGACGATCGGATTTGTTCCAACCATGGGTGCGCTTCATGAAGGCCATTTGTCACTTCTGCGTTTTTGCAGGGATCAGAATGATGTTGCAATTGCCAGCATTTTTGTGAATCCCACGCAGTTCAATGACCGGAATGATCTTCGGAATTACCCGAGAATGCCGGAAAAGGATATTGAACTGTTGAAAGGTGAAGGCTGCGATATTGTTTTTTTACCGGATGAAAACGAAATGTATCCTGTGCCGGATACCCGCCTGTTTGATTTCGGAGGTCTGGAGAATTATATGGAAGGCAGGGACAGGCCCGGTCATTTCAACGGGGTGGCCCAGGTGGTAACCCGGTTGTTCGATATCGTGATGCCGCACCGGGCTTATTTCGGCCTTAAAGATTTTCAGCAACTGGCCATTGTGAGAAAATTTGTTTCGGATCTGCAGTATCCGGTTGAAATTATACCCTGCCCGATAGTCAGGGAGCCCGACGGGCTGGCCATGAGCTCACGGAATATGCGGTTGAATGCGGAGCAGCGGACTCATGCGGCGCTTATTTCCCAAACACTTTTCCGGGCAAAGGAAATGGCCGGTAAAACTCCGGTTGCTGTTATCCGGAATTTTGTTACAGACAGGATCAATGCCGATCCGTTTCTGGAAACGGAGTATTTTGAAATTGTGAATGGTGTTACGCTGAAACCCGTGGGAACCTGGGACGAACCCGGTGAAAAGGTCGGGTGCATTGCCGTAAACGTGGGTCAGGTCAGACTTATCGACAATGTTGTTTTTTCTTTGTAAATTTGCCTTATCATGTATATCGAAATCATAAAATCAAAGATTCACCGGGCAGTTGTAACTGAAGCCAATCTCAATTACGTCGGGAGCATAACCATTGATGAAGACCTGATGGATGCGGCAAACCTGATAGAGAATGAAAAAGTGCAGGTTGTAAATATCAACAATGGTGAACGACTGGATACATACGTGATCAGGGGTAAAAGGGGCTCCGGCACCATTTGCCTCAACGGACCTGCCGCCCGCAGGGTTGTTGTTGGCGATGTAGTCATTATCATGTCCTATGCCATGATGGACTTTGAAGAGGCAAAGCTTTTCAGGCCTGCGATAATCTTCCCCGATACTACCACCAACAGGCTTGTATAGGTGTTGAAGGCTTTGTCAGGAATGATCGTTCTTTCGAAACTTTTACAGGATGCAAAAGCTGGATATAATCAGGAGAAAAATTCTTTCCGGCAAGGATCTGGAAAGATGGCTTCACATTGCGCGGTTCAGGAACAGGAAAATCGTTTTTACTAACGGTTGTTTTGATGTTTTGCACCGCGGCCATGTTGAATATTTGGCGAAAGCCGCGGAATCGGGAGATTTGCTGGTGGTGGGACTGAACACCGACGCATCGGTTAAAAAAATCAAGGGTCCGTTGCGGCCCTATCAGGATGAGAAAACGCGTGCGCTTATCCTGGCTTCGCTCCGTTTTGTGTCAGCCGTTGTCCTCTTCAACGAAGAAACCCCCTATGACCTGATCGGGCTGGTAAAGCCTGCCATTCTGGTAAAGGGTGGTGATTACAAGCCCGAGGAAATTGTCGGATACGACCTTGTGAAGAACGGGGGAGGTGAGGTGATCACCATTGCGCTAACCGAAGGTTATTCAAGCACACCTATTATTGATAAAATAAGCGGGAAGCCATAAGCCCATGGCAAAATCAAAAACCGTATTTGTTTGCCGTAATTGTGGCAACGAGGCACCCAAATGGATAGGCAAATGCCCGGGCTGTGGTGAATGGAATACATACGCCGAAGAAATAGTGGTCAGGTCCGGATCTTCCTTTGCCACTCCTTTCTCTTCGGCAGGGTATTCCCCGGTGAGGCTGAGCGAAATTGATACTTCGGCGCAACCACGTATTGACACACAAACCGGTGAATTGAACCGGGTTCTCGGAGGAGGCCTTGTAAGGGGATCGGTGGTGCTTATCGGTGGTGAGCCCGGCATCGGAAAGTCAACCCTGGCGTTGCAGGTTGCGCTGGCCATGGTCAATTACAAGGTGCTGTACATATCCGGCGAGGAAAGTGCCCAGCAGATCAGGATGCGTGCCGACAGGCTTGGCAGGTCGAATGACAATTGCTATGTGCTTTGTGAAGTATCCCTGCAAAACATTCTGAATCACCTGCTCCAGGTAAAGCCGGATATCCTTATCGTGGATTCGGTGCAGACCTTACAGGATGAGGCTTTGGAATCTTCACCGGGCAGTATTTCCCAGATCAGGGAATGTGCCGGAAAACTGATGAAGTTTGCAAAGGAAACATCCACTCCTGTTTTCCTTATCGGGCACATCACCAAAGACGGAACGCTGGCCGGTCCCAAGATACTTGAACATATTGTTGACACGGTATTGTTGTTCGAGGGCGACCAGCATTATCTGTACCGCATCCTTCGCGCTACAAAGAACAGGTTTGGTGCGACTGCCGAGCTGGGCATCTTTGAGATGCAGCATGATGGCCTCCGGGAAGTCAGCAACCCGTCGGAGGTGCTCATCAATCAGAACAATGAGGGATTGAGCGGGATTGCCGCTGCTGCCACCATCGACGGGATAAGGCCTTTCCTTATCGAGGTGCAGGCCCTGGTGAGCACGGCGGCCTATGGTATGCCACAACGTATATCAACGGGCTATGATGTGCGAAGGCTGAACATGCTTCTGGCTGTGCTGGAACGCAAGGCCGGATTCAAACTGGCAACACGCGATGTTTTTCTCAACCTGGCCGGCGGACTCAGGGTTACGGATCCTGCTCTTGATCTGGCAGTTATCAAGGCTGTGCTGTCTTCAGGGGTCGACAAGCCAGTTCCAAAAAAAATGTGCTTTAGCGCTGAGGTAGGACTTTCAGGCGAAATCCGGCCCGTGAACCGGATTGAAAACCGGATACGTGAGGCCGGCAGGCTTGGTTTTACCAGCATTATGATCTCAGGGGCCTATGACAAGATCAGCCTTCCTGAGAAGGATTCCATTAAGATTATTAAGGTGAACAGGGTTGAGGAAGCGGTTCACCACTCATTCTCCCAGTAGAATTCATTTGTTTCGTTCTCCTCGGCATATTCCTTGCAATTGGGAATAGGGGTCATATCGGGCGGGGCTGTGAATACGTCTGATTGTGTGACACCCAGGGTTTTGTCGGCATACACTTTTTTCATGAAAATGGCATAGATGGGCAGTGCCATGGTGGCACCCTGTCCCATGGTCATCCCGTCGAAATGTACCGAGCGGTCCTCAGCACCCACCCAGCAGCCGGCCACCAGGTTGGGGGTGATGCCCATGAACCAGCCGTCGGAATGATTCTGTGTGGTTCCGGTCTTGGCAGCAATTTGCGCCGTAAAGTTATAAAGATAGCGCAATCTGACAGCAGTACCGAAATCAGTAACACCCTGCAACAAATTCAGCATCAGGTAGGCAGTTTTCTCATTGATCGATTCCATGCGTTCGGGAAGGATCTCCGCCAGGATGTTCCCGTTTTTGTCCTCGATGCGTGTAATAAACACCGGCTGTGTATGCACGCCTTTATTGGCAAAGGTCGCGTAAGACGAGACCATTTCAGAAACACTCATATCCGAGGTACCATAGATCATGGAAGGGACAGGATCAATATAGCTTGAAATACCCATTTTATGGGCGATGTCGGCAATGGGCTGGGGTTTGAACTGTTTGATCAGCCAGGCGGATATGTTATTTTCCGAAGTGGCCAGGCCCCATTTCAATGTTTTCATCTGGCCGAGATCTTCCTTACGGCTGCTGCTTTTGGGAATGTAAATGGTATCATTTACCAAAAATGTCTGTGAGATATTGGGTACTTCATCACACGGATTAAATCCCTCCTGCATGGCCAGGATATACAGGAATGGTTTGAAAGTGGAACCTGCCTGCCGTTTGCTTTGGGTAACATGATCGTATTTAAAATTCACGAAATCGATGCCGCCCACATAGGCCCTGACATTGCCCGATGACGGATCCATGGCCATAAAGCCGGTACGCAGGAAATGCTTGTAGTAGCGCAGGGAATCAAGCGGGGACATCACCGTGTCGATCTCCCCCCGCCAGCTGAACACCTTCATTTCCACGGGCTTTTTAAACTCTGCCCGGATTTCGGCTGTTGACATACCCTGGTTTTTAAGCATGCGGCCGCGGTCGGAATTGAGCATGGCCCGGTTCATGATATTTTCGATATCCCTGTCGGACAAATCCCTGGAGAATGGCGCTCTTTTGCTGCCTTTCTTTTCCTTAAAAAAGGCCGGCTGGAGAAAAACCCCCAGGTGTTCATTCACCGCCTCTTCGGCATATTGCTGCATCCGTGAATTAATGGTCGTATATATCCGAAGGCCATCCGTGTAAAGGTTATAGGGATTGCCGTCGGGCTTTTTGTTTTTGTTGCACCATCCGAACAATGGATTATTTGCCCATTTGATCGAGTCATCGCGGTATTGTGCATAATCAATGTAGTTCCTGCGTTTGGGTTCGCTACTCATGAGGGTTCGCCGGATATGTTCCCGGAAATAGGTTGCCAGGCCCTGATCATGTGAAATCCTTTGAAATTTCAGGGTAAGCGGCAATCCCTTCAGTGAATCGCTCATATCGGTGGTGATATATCCGTATTTTTCCATCTGGTTCAGCACCACGTTTCTCCGGCGCTGCACCCGCTCACGCTTAGCCGAATCGGCAGGATTGTAAAACGACGGGTTTTTGGCCATCCCGACCAGCATGGCTCCCTCTTCAACGGTGAGTGAATCGGGGAAGCTGCTGAAGTAAACCTGTGCGGCCGATTTGATACCAACTGCCTGGTTGAGGAAATCACACTGGTTAAAATACATGGTCATGATTTCTTCCTTGGTATAGGCTTTTTCAAGCCTCACGGCAATTATCCATTCCTTTATTTTTTGACGTAGCCTGCCAATCATGGTCCTGGGAGGTTCGTGGAACAAAAGCTTGGCAAGCTGCTGGGTAATCGTGCTGCCGCCACCCGAACTGCGTTGCATGAGCAATCCGGTTTTTATTACCATGCGGGCAAGACTTTTGGCATCGATGCCTGCATGCCGGTGGTACCGTATATCTTCGGTGGCAATCAACGCATTTACCAGATGCACGGGCAGCTCACTGTAATCCACATAAGTTCTGTTCTGATTCCTGTAATAAAAGGAACCCAGTACCTTGCCGTCTTCGGAAATCACCTGGGATGCCAGGTTAATTTTCGGATTCTCCAGGGTTTCAATATCAGGCATATATCCCAGTCCGCCAAGAGCGGCCAAAAACAGCAGTATGGCCAGCAGTGCGAAAGGAGATGAAAAAACAATCCAGAAATACTTGTTAAACTTTTTGCGGCTAATGTTGGTTATAATCATACAAAATGTTACTGAAGGGGTAAAATTAATAATTATTTGAATTAAAATTTTGAACTTAGTGGCATAATTGATTTATTTGCACCGTCATAAAACGTTTATTGGATGATTAACAATTTGGTAATAGTAGAATCCCCGGCAAAGGCCAGAACCATTGAAAAGTTCCTCGGTAAGGATTTTCAGGTTAAGTCGAGTATGGGTCATATCCGGGATCTGGCAAAAGAAGACCTGGGCATTGATATTAAAAACAACTTCAAACCCAACTATATTGTCCCGCCGGACAAAAAAAAGACTGTGACGGAGCTGAAGGAACTGGTTAAGAAAGCGAATACGGTATGGCTGGCCTCTGATGAAGACCGCGAAGGAGAGGCTATTGCCTGGCATCTGAGCGAGGAATTGAAACTGGACAAGACGAACACCAAACGGATCGTGTTTCATGAGATCACAAAAGAGGCTATCCTTCATGCCATTGAACATTACCGGGGAATTGACCAGAACCTTGTAAACGCACAACAGGCAAGGCGTATCCTTGACCGGCTGGTGGGTTTTGAGATCTCACCGATCCTATGGCGGAAGGTCAAGCCATCACTTTCCGCCGGACGTGTCCAGTCGGTGGCCGTTCGGCTGATCGTGGACCGTGAGCGGGAAATCATCAATTTTAAGAGTACATCAGCCTACAAGGTGTCTGCCGTTTTCGAAGTCCGTGATAAGGGTGACAAGGTGCAGTTGCTGAAGGCGGATCTCGACCACCGTTTTCCCGAGCATTCAAAAGCACTAAATTTTGTAAATAGTTGCAGCAGCGCCACATTCTCGGTTTCGGACGTGGTGAAGAAGCCGGCCAGGAAATCTCCCTCGCCGCCATTTACCACTTCAACCCTGCAGCAGGAGGCAAGCCGCAAGCTGGGATTTTCCGTTTCACAGACCATGACGGTTGCCCAGCATCTGTATGAAGCCGGGTTAATCTCCTATATGAGGACCGATTCGGTTAACCTTTCAAACGCAGCGCTTGCTGCGGCCGAGGAAATAATCAGCAAGGAATTCGGCAGGGAATACGTGAACATCAGGAATTACAAGACCAAAACCAAGGGTGCCCAGGAAGCCCACGAAGCTATCAGGCCCAGTTATCCCGAAAGGCAGTACATCGATGGCAGCAGCAACGAGAAAAGGCTGTATGAACTGATCTGGAAACGTACGCTGGCTTCGCAAATGAGCGATGCCAGGCTTGAAAGAACCACTGTGACCATTGATGTATCAGGAAGGAAAGAAAAATTTATCGCCGAAGGCGAAGTGCTTATTTTCGATGGCTTTTTAAAGGTATACCTGGAATCTTCGGATGATGACACCGAGGAAAAGGATTCCGTTTTGTTACCGCCCATTACAACCGGGATGAAGCTTCCCTATATTTCGGTAAGTGCAACGGAACGGTTTGGCCATCATCCGCCGAGGTATACCGAGGCCAGCCTGGTAAAAAAGCTCGAAGAACTCGGCATCGGCAGGCCATCGACCTATGCGCCCACCATTTCTACCATTCAGCAGCGCGGGTATGTGATCAAGGAAGAAAGGGCCGGCAAGGAGCGTAGTTTTAACATTATTACACTTAGCAACGGAAAAGTTAAGGAATCGAAAGATATCGAAATTACGGGTGCTGAAAAAGGAAAACTATTTCCCGACAACATCGGCATGGTGGTAAATGATTTTTTGGTTGAGCATTTCAGCGAAGTACTGGATTTCAATTTCACCGCTTCGGTGGAAAAACAATTTGATGAAATTGCGGATGGTAACCTCAACTGGTCCGACATGATCAGCAAGTTCTATACCCCGTTCCACAAACGGGTGGAGGATACCCTGTCGACCAGGGAAGTTGCAGCGAAACCCGAGCGACTGCTGGGCAATGATCCTGCAACCGGAAAGCCGGTGTATTCCCGGATGGCTCGTTTTGGTGCCGTTGCCCAGATAGGTGAGACTTCGGGTACCGACAAACCGAGATATGCCCAGTTAAGAAAAGGCCAGCATATCGAGTCCATTACCCTGGAGGAAGCCCTCGGGCTTTTTAAGCTCCCGCGAAACCTTGGCCGGTTCGAGGACAGCCACGTCTCTGTTTCAACAGGACGCTTCGGTCCCTATGTGCTTCACAACGCAAAATTCTACTCCATGAAGAAGGATGTTGATGATCCCTACACCGTTGAACTCGACAGGGCCATAGAGCTGATCAGGGAAAAAAGGGAAAAGGACAACAACAAGATAATCCAGGTGTTTAAAAAGGACAAAGACCTGATGGTCCTCAACGGAAGGTGGGGTCCTTACATAAGCCATAAGAAGGAAAACTACAAAATTCCGCGCGGCTCCGATCCAAAATTGCTTTCATACGAGGATTGCATGAAAATCATAAAAGAGACTCCTGAAAAAAAGAAAAAAAAGAAATAACACACGGTTCCCCCAATGGATCTGAATGATTACTTTGAACCAGTTGCTCTTGATAAACCGGAAGGTTCCCTCAGGATCAGCGATGCCATGTTAGGGCACAATATCCGTATCAACACGCCCAATACACCAATTGATGAGATCAGCAATTACCAGCTGGCCATCATGGGCGTTGCCGAGGACCGTAATTCGGTAAATACGGGTTCAGCAATGGCAGCAGATCACATCCGTGCGAGTCTGTACGAACTTTTCAGGGTGAATGACAAACTGCGCATCATCGACCTGGGAAACCTGAGGCAGGCAGCCACCGTGAGTGACACCTATTTCGGCATCAGGGATGTTATGACCGACCTTTTGAACAACCAGGTGACTGCCATTGTGCTCGGAGGTACCCAGGATATTACGCACGCGCTGTATATGGCTTTCGAACAGCAGGCAGGCAAGGTGAACATGGTTACCGTGGATGCGAGAATTGACCTGGATGAGGGTGCGGTTTCATCGTTTTCATGGATGCAGCCGGTGATGAGAAGTCCCAAACTGTTCAGGTGCACCTGCCTGGGAAACCAGCAATACCTTGTAGACCGGAAACACCAGGAATACCTCGAAGAAAGGGGATTTGACAATATCAGGCTCGGGGCGCTGCGGTCGAACATCTCACTCACTGAGCCATTGCTGCGCGATGCCCACCTGGTTAGCTTTGACATTGCGGCTGTTAAACAGTCAGAAGCGCCTGCCACCCGGTACCCTTCCCCAAACGGTCTGGCGGCCGAGGAAGCCTGCCAGCTTGCCCGGTATGCCGGGTTAAGTGACCAGGTATCGTGTTTTGGGCTTTTTGAGATCAATCCGGAGTATGATCTGCATGGCCAGACTGCCCGGCTTGCTGCCCAGTCGATCTGGTATTTCATGGAAGGTTTCTCCCAGCGTAAGCGTGAAAAACCGTCGCAAAACAATCCTGATTTCAAGGTTTTTTTGGTGAATCACCAGGACATGGAATATGCACTTACTTTTTATAAGAGTGTGATGACAGGCAGATGGTGGATGGAGATCCCGGAACTCAAAACCGGAGGACAGGTGGTGGTAGCCTGTTCACAGGAGGAATATCAGCAGGCATGCAGTCATGATATACCGGAAATGTGGTGGAAGGCTTTTCAGCGGATAAACTGAGGGAAAGCGGTTGTGGGTTGTGATTGTTGTGGGTTGTGATTGTTGTGGGTTGTGATTGTTGCGGGTTGTGGTTGTTGCGGGTTGCGTTATACTGATTCGGAGTATTCGTGGTACCTGAACTCAGCTTTTCTTAGCATTTCTTCAAAAATCTGGCCGCTCTCCAGTGCATCCTCATCATCGGCTTCATAATGCCAGTCGACCATAAACGATTTCACACTGCTGTTGGCATCGAGAACCTTCAGCAATTCGAGGAGCTTTTTTGAGGAGGCACTGTTCAGGTATTCGAGGTTGATATCTATTTTCACGGATTCGGCTTTCAACAACCGGGACCACGCAATGAGGGGATCATAAAACCGGAGCACGTTCTCCGGCAGGGAATGCCCCTCAATCAGCAACCTTCCGTTTGTGCTGAATTTTACAGCAGGGGTGCTGGTTGTTTGTTCCATGTTAATGTTGTCCATGATGGGTTCGTTTTGTTTTCATCTGATTGTACGTGATTGCTGCAAATAAGATTGTAACTTATGACGAATGCCATCAATATATTGACAATATTGCACACCTTGTTAACAAAATAATGAATAGTATGAAAACTGACCGGGTAATTGATCTTTCGCATACCCTGGAAACGGGCATGCCTGTTTATCCGGGAACCCCTGAAGCCATTCTGGCCAGGGAAGCCCGCATCAGCAAGGAAGGCTATAATGAGATATTTATGCAATTTTCAACGCACACGGGCACACACCTCGATTGCGGGTATCATATTCTGGGCGAAGGCCTCAATACGGAAAACACCCCCGTTGGCCGGTTTATGGGCAGGGGAGTGGCAATTGACTGCCGGGATATTTCGGGCAACGGTATAAGCCATCATTTCCTGCAACCGTTTGAAGAAAAACTGAAAAAAGCCGACTTCGTTCTTTTTAACACCGGTTGGAGCAAATACTGGGGCACCCGGGACTATTTCAGGGATTTTCCGACACCTGACCCGGATGCGGCCCGTTACCTCACCCAATTCGGGCTCATGGGCGCCGGCATCGACGCCATTAGTTTTGATCCTGCAGATTCACAGGATCTTCCCGTGCACAGAATTCTGTTATCACAGGGAATGGTGCTTATCGAAAACCTGGTTAATGTAGACAGCCTGCCGGAGCTGGGATTTACCTTTTACTGTTTTCCGCTGAAAATAAAGGAAGGTGACGGGTCGCCGGTGAGGGCGGTTGCGGTAGTAACCAGTAACCAGTAACCAGTAACCAGTAGCGGGTGACGGGTGAGTAAAAACCCGCTATCCCGCTTTTTAACTTTTCCGCTTTTCCACTGTTCCACTTACTGTTTTTCATTTATTATTATGCTGAAATGATAATAAAAACATTGTCAAGTTTTTTTCGTAATTTTGCAGGTCTATATTCTGAAAAAATTGAATTGTACAGGAT